>ENA-ORXM01001962-ORXM01001962.1-marine-metagenome-genome-assembly--contig:-NODE-1962-length-25933-cov-17.571511_pt1 | contig 25933 bp, 19 predicted proteins | sample MGYA00237867_ERZ511480 | MGnify/ENA primary metagenome ERZ511480 (study PRJEB26309, sample SAMN06266103) | marine metagenome | isolation source: Algal blade | place: United Kingdom:Sidmouth, United... | reverse complement strand
TTACGCTTTTTTACCGAGCCTAAGAATGTTTGTATTGAGTTTTAGTGCTTGGTGCTGTGGTGCTGTGGTGCTGTGGTGCTGTGGTTTTGTAAAAACTAATTTTCTAATTCCCTAAAATAAAATATTTGTTATGTTAAAAAAAATGCTTCCTATTTTATCTTTAATATTTTTCTCTGTTGTTTTGATGGGGCAAAATGAATTTCCTGCGGACGAGACAACTTATTCTAATGACAATGGATTGATTGTAACTTGGAATCCAACAAGTATCCTTTTTGGCAAAGCTACATTCGGCGTTGAGTATCTATTTGCGACCAATATCTCTGCTAAAGTGAGTGGTGGACTTGTATATGCTTCTGCGGCTTATGCGAATGCGATAGGTCCTGCAACGGCAGACTTTCCAGAAGTCGGTATTAATGAAAACAATGCTGATATTCTTAGTTTTAGTGGTTATGATATTACGCCTGAGATACGGTTTTATCTTTCCAAAAAAAAAGAGGCACCTGAAGGTTTTTACCTTGCTCCTTTCGCTCGATACTATAGCTATACTTGGACGACACCTAACAATCATTCAGTCTTCCGAACTCGTTCTCAAATTGCAACAGCAGGTGTTTGGCAATTAAAATTTAGTGCGCCTAATATTGGTCTTAAAATCGGTGGGCAAAATGTTTGGGACAATGGCTTTGTGTTTGGTTGGCATTTAGGATTGGGATTGGGTTTAGCAAATATCAGAATTTCAGCAAAAGAAGTTGATGGCTATACTGCATCGGATTATCTATTGTTGGAAGACGACCTTAATGCTATTTTTGGAAGGAATGGGACACTTTCTAGTGGGGCTTCAAATCAACTGGCTTTTACAAATTCGAGAGTACCACTGCCTACTTTTCCTTTGGGTATTTCTTTGGGCTATCGGTTTTAATTTTTGTGGTTTGTGATTTAAGTGGTTGTAGAGACTGATTCACTGCTCCAATGATTTATTAAAAATAAGGAGAGAACAGTTCCTCTTTCATCGTGACGCTCAGGCCTGCTATCCATTCTTATGGCTTTTAGGTAATTGAACGGAGTCGAAATGACAACCACAAAAACGACTTAAACCACAAAAACCAAAGAAAAGCCATACCATTTCTATCAGGTCTATTTTGGATGGTCTGTACCGCTATCTAATATCATTTTTTGCCTCATATTTTATGATTTGGTATTTAAATTCTTACTTTTCTATATTTTTGTTACCTTTAAACGAGCATTTTTTAACAAACCTATTTGAAAATGAAGAAAATACTTTCGCTTTGTCTACTGACTTTGTGCTGTTTTATGTTGTGTGACACAACGGTTTCTGCACAAAAATTTAGTTCAGATAGTCCTAAAAACGCAATAAAATGGACGCCTGCGCCACTTCTGCCACCTTATAAGCGTATTGCCTTATCATATGAGCGTGTTTTGACGCCTTCTATGAGTATCAATTTAAGGGTTGCGCCTAGTTTGCCTGGTGGATTGTCTCAAGGGCTTATTGATAGAGTCTCAGAAGATTTTGGACTTTTGAGTGCAAATTTTAAATATCGCACTATGGATATTACACCTGAACTACGCTTTTATCCTTCTAAAGAAAAAGACCCACTAAGAGGGTTTTATATTGGTCCTTTCTTCCGTTATTCACGATTTAATATGGGCGCTTCTGCGGGTGAATTTGTCAATGATAACGATAATGAAACCTATATCGGCGATTTTGATGGGAGATTAACACTTGTAGGTGGTGGTATGATTTTAGGATTTCAAGGCTTAATTGGCGATGCTTTCGTCATTGATTTTAATTTTGGTCCTGGTTGGGGAGCTTCTAAATTTTCTGCAATTGTCTCTGATGTCAGCACTGCAACTGCTGCAGATTACGAGGAATATGCTACTGATGCAAAAGATAGATTTGATGAATTTGTAAGAGATACTCCATTAGAAAATGCAGTAACTTTCGATACAGAATTTGATGACAACTCTGGTACGGCTACAGGAAAATTTGGTTTGCCCATTATTCGATTGGGGCTTTCTTTTGGGTATGCTTTCTGAACCATATAAGTTATTTTAGTTTTTTTTAGTGCATATAAGTTCCTTATTTCAAGGACATAAAATAAAACGATTTGAGCAGTATCTTGATAACGAGATGCTGCTTTTTTATTTTGTGTGATAGTGGTTCTGACCTTTTAAGATAGACCCGATGCTAGCGTTATGCAGGAGAAAGGCTAAAAGTTTTTGCGAGGGCTTGCATAGTAGCGGACAGCGGGACCGTGCGTCACGACGAAGCACCTTTACCGTTCTCTCCAGAAAAAGAAGATTACTGATTATTTTATTTTTCGACCTAATTTTCGGAACGATTTTAAGAGGATTTCTGCATCTTTATAAATGCTGTATTCTTTTGCATAAATTTTGAGTAAACGCAATATCGTCATCTCATCATAGTTTGCATTTTCGTGTTTGTCTACTTCACTTAAAACGCTTTTTTTGATTTTGGGCAATTCTTCAAAATGGTATTTTCCGAAACCAACCCACGTATATTTTCCGATGATGATTTGCAAGCAATTTTTCAAAAACTGTATCGGATTTTTGACGATAAAAATGGCGATGGGCGATAGTATCAATAAAACAAGTCCACTCATAAAATCAAACACTCGTTTATTCCTTATCTGTACATCTTGTAACAAATTGTAACTCAATGACAATGTATATAAATCCCCTGCTTTGTTTTTTGAGTTGCTTCCAACGATGCTGTCACTTTCTGCCGTAACTGTTTTATAATTCACCTTTGGACCAATGCTGTCCATCCATTGAATGATGGTTTTAAAAGGCATATCTTTTTGACAAAAAATGATTTCTTTGATGTCATATAATTTTACAATTTTGTCTAAATGCACTATATCGCCCAAACGAAATTTGTCCGTTTTTTCAATCAAATTATTGGGATCAATCCATCCGACAAAATCAAAATCTACGCCTGTATCTAACAGCAAATTCTTAATGCGTTTACCCTCTTCCACTCCACCGACAATAGCTAATTTTCCCGTATCGTTCGGATCAATTTCAAAACTTTTATTGACGAAAAAACCTTTGACAATCCGCAATCCTGACAAAGCCAAGACCGCCCAAATTGCGCCCAAAACAATCATCGCCCTTGAAAAACGGTAGGATTCATCTATAAATCCATAGACCGCAGAAATCATCAATGTTCCCACAAACAAACCCCGAATCAAACGGGACAATTTAAAGGGTTTATCGTAGCCTCCACTGAAATAAATGCCGCCCAACCAAATCGAAATGTATAAGGGAACATTCACCAACATATATTTGGGTGAATAGTAGGACGCCATACCTTTGACATTGCTTGCCCAATACTCTTTGATAAAATATAGGCCAATCCAGATAATCGCTGCATCTATCAATATGGGTAAAAACCATTGCGCAAAGCGAATCAAAATAGACAAACTCGCCCTCAAATAAATTCCAACCCGAATAAAAGTTATGTACCAGCCCGCTTCAAAATGTTTTTCAGCAAAAATAATCATGGCATTGTAGAAAATGCGGACATAATTTAAACTTCCTTTCTTGGTACTTTCTCCTTTGTAATGAATAATCGTTGTATCGGCAAAATAGTAGTTTTCATAACCGCCTTTGGTAATCCGATACGACAAATCAATGTCTTCTCCATACATAAAAAAAGTCTCGTCTAAAACGCCGATTTCGTCTAATGTTTTTTTACGCAACAGCATAAAAGCACCCGACAAAACCGCTACTTTGTTGGTCTCATCTTTATCTAAATATCCTAAATGGTATTGGTTGAAACGGGGCGATTTGGAGAATAAGGTCGATAAGCCCGTCATTTTGTATAAGGCGACCATTGGTGTAGGTAGACCTCGTTTTGATTCGGGCAAAAAGATTCCTTTGCCATCAATCATTTTGACGCCCAAGCCTCCACAATCAGGATGCGTATCCATAAATTGCAGTATTTTCACAAAAGTATCTTCTGCAACGGCGGTATCGGGATTGAGCAGTAAAATATGTTCGCCTTTGGCAATGGCAATGCCTTGATTGTTAGCCGTCGAAAAGCCCGTATTTTTTTTGTTGGCAATGAGTGGAGTGGTCGGAAAGAATTGGCGCATCATCTCCAAAGAGTCGTCCTTAGAGTTGTTGTCAACCACGACGGTTTCGATGTCAAAACCTCGTTCCGCAGCAAAAACACTGGCTCGTTCCACCGCCCTGAGTGCTTGCTCCAAAAAGTAACGCACATTGTAATTGACAATAATGACAGTAAGTTTCATTTCAGGTAGCAGGGCGACTTTGTTGGTTATAAAACACGAAAGTAAGGCTTTTTTAGGAATGGTTAAGCAAAGAAAATAAATAACCTAATTCAAAAGTAAACCAAGATGTGATTGTGAGTGGTCAATAAATAAGTAGAAATGTAAAACTTACTAACGTCCCTTTCACCACCTCTCACTCGTCACCTGTCACCCGTCCCTTTATAAAATAAAAGCGACTACCTGTGCAACAAATCCGACCATATAGCCCATATACACCTCATAGGGATGGTGTGCCTGCAAAATAAGCCGAGAAGTCCCCACAATGCCCGCTAAAACGACAGTAAACATAAAAACGCCTGCCAAACCATACAAGGAAATGGCACTGGCAACCAACACAATCGCCAATAGATTGCCCATTCCTATCGTATGCAAGCTGATTTTTATGTACAAAACGTTAATCATATAGGCTGCCATCAAAGATAGAAACGCTCCTAATACGACGTCGCTAATTACCTCCGAAAAAGGCAATCTCACAACCACCAAATACGTCCACATCATAAAAAGAATCGAAATCAAAAACGGAATGGCTCGTTGTTTTCGTTCCGAAATCTTCAAATCATCAATCAATTTCATCTGTTTCAAAATGCCCATAACCAATAAGGGCAACAAAACAGAGTTCAAAATCACATTAATGAGCAAGACCATCGCATTGGGCGAATTCAAAGGCATAAAATAGTAAGGATTGCTCCAAAGTAGGAAGACAATCGAGTAAGTTGGTAGAAAAATGGGGTGAAAAAGATAGGAAAAAATAGTGGCAAATACTCTTTCTAAAGACATAATTAGTTTTTGTAGTTTTTGTAGTTTTTGTGGTTTTTGTAGTTCGTGGTTATACAACTACAAAAACCACTTAAACGACAAAAACCACATAAACTAAAGGCTAAAGTTCTTTACGAAGACGTGCTACTGGAATATTAAGTTGCTCCCGATATTTGGCGACAGTGCGACGAGCGATATTGTAGCCCTTTTCTCGTAGAATATCTGTTAATTTTTGGTCAGACAATGGTTTTTTCTTGCCTTCGTTTTCAATCAAGCCCTCTAAAATCTTTTTGACCTCCCGAGTTGATACTTCCTCACCTGATTCAGTTTGAATAGACTCCGAAAAGAAGGATTTTAATTGGAAAGTTCCAAATTCTGTTTGAATGTATTTACTGTGTGCCACTCTTGAGATGGTAGAAATATCTAAGCCCGTAATTTCTGCAATATCTTTAAGAATCATTGGCTTCAAACGAGTTTCGTCGCCTGTCAAAAAGTAAGCATATTGGTAGTCCAAAATGGCGTTCATCGTATTGAGCATCGTTTGTTGGCGTTGTTTGATGGCATCAATAAACCATTTGGCAGAGTCAATTTTTTGTTTGATAAATAAGATGGCTTCTTTTTCCTTTTTATCTTTCTTTTTACCCTTATTGTACGCCCGCATCATCTCAATATAGTCATTACTCACTTTAAGGTCAGGCGCATTTTTAGAATTGAGTGTCAAACGAAGATCCCCATTATCGTTGAGTAAGATAAAATCGGGAATTACGTAATTTTCGACCTTCACATTGCCAGAATACCCACTACCAGGCTTCGGATTCAACTTCAAAATTTCGTTCACTGCTCCTTTTAGTTCTGCTTCCGTTACCCCCAATTGCTTGATTAGCCGAGTATAGTGTTTTTTGGCAAACTCCTTAAAATAGCTTTTTAAGATTTTTCGAGCCGTTATCACTTCAGTTGTATCTTCTTTTTTATCAATTTGCAAAAGCAAACACTCTTCTAAATCACGAGCCGCAACACCTGACGGCTCAAAAGTCTGTACCATTGTCAAAATACGCTCCACTTCCTCCAATTCTGCCTGTACATTCTGTGTAAATGCCAAATCATCGACGATTGCCTCCAATTCTCTTCTCAATCGTCCATCATCATCAACACTACCAATAATTTGTTTAGCAATTTTCTTTTGGCGGTCATCTAAATTCAATAAACCGAGTTGTGAATACAAATGGTCGTGAAACGAATCAATAACAGGAATCGGAATAGGCTTATCATCTTCCGCATTGTGATAATTATTGGTTTGCAATTTATAGCCAGGCACCTCATATTCATCATCACTTAAATATTCGCTTAAATCTATCGTATCTTCTGCGGGCGTTTCAGCAACTTCTTCTGTTGTGTTGCTATCTTCATTAGTGGGTGGATCTACTTCGCCTTCATCCAAAGCAGGGTTTACCTCCAGCTCCTCTTTTACTCTTTGTTCGAGAGAGGCAGTAGGAACTTGCAACAATTTCATCAACTGTATTTGTTGAGGCGAAAGACGTTGTTGAAGTTTTTGAGTGAGCTTTTGTTTTAGCATATAGTTGTTTTTTAGTTAGTTTTAAATGTTTAAAAATCGTATATGATAATCTTTAAATCGTATAAAAGAGAGTAGTTTTTAATGCGCTTGAGTTTCGGCCTGGCAGAAACGAACCAACAATTAGCGTTGTGTTTTGAGTAGTTTCTAATATGTTTGAGTTTTGTCTCCGTTGCCAAATGTAAGTGTTTTTCTTAAAAACCGCAAAATTTGGAACGATTTTTGTGGCTTTGTTTATGTTTATACAGCTTATATTTCCCTTTTTTACTTCTTTTTTGGTCATTTTGTTACTAAAAAAGCCTATTTACCTTACTTCCCATACATTTATTAAAAAATAATAATTTTATTTCTTTAAGGAACTAAAATGTATCTTAAAGTGTATTCTTTTTGATACAATTGTCCAAGTATCTAAAAGCAGGCCACTTTTTTTATGATTTTTTCATAAGGAGAGAACGGTGGGTTGCTTCGTCGTAAAGCATGGGGCCCGCTGTCCGTTCTTATGGTGGCGAGCCTGCGCTATGGGCAACCACAAGGGTCTGCCCCTACAAGCCCATTCTGCGCCACCATACCACTACCATCGGGTCTATTTTTCATGGTCTAAATCCCTGACAATGAATCAAATTACGATAGATGTATGGATAACAATTTTATTTATTAATTTTGCACTCCAATTTGGTGATAGGCAATAAAGACCCTATGAAAAAAGTGTTAGTGATAAGAACTTGTTGGGATTTTCAGATTTAAGTAGATAATGTGTCTTTTTCACCTGAATTTTGCCTTTTTCGGCACCGTAGCCCTGCTACGAACTGGAACGCCAGCCCGACTGGTGTGTGCCAGCCCAGTCAAAAAACGGTCAAAAAATCCATCATTTTCACTATTCCTAACAAGCTCTAAATTAAACCAAAACACCACAAACCTCGTATTGAAATACAAACATTAATATACAACCATATAATGGAAGAAATCAAAACCCAAAAAACGGTTTGCTCTATCAGAGATATGAGCAAGCACCAAGATCAACAAGTAACCTTACAGGGCTGGATGTCTAACAAACGTTCTAATAAAGGATTGTTTTTTATCGAGCTTCGAGATGGCTCTGGATTTTGTCAATGCGTCGTAGATGAAAGCAAAGTATCTGCCGACGTCTTTCAAAGTGCCAATAATTTAACCTTATCTTCTTCTGTTGAAGTAACAGGTACAATTATCAAAGATGAAAGACAAATTGGAGGCTACGAAATTCACGCCAACGACATCAATACGCTCCAAATTGCCGATAATTATCCGATTAGTAATAAGGAGCATGGGGTTGATTTTCTATTAGAAAAGCGTCATTTATGGTTGCGTTCTAAACGACAATGGGCGATTATGCGCATTCGTAGTCGAGTGAAATTTACCATTCATAAGTTTTTTCAAGAAAGAGACTTTGTACAAACGGACCCGCCTATTTTTACAGGAGCCGCTTGTGAAGGCACGACTACCCTATTTGAAACAGATTACTATGGTGAGCCTGCTTACCTTTCTCAATCAGGACAACTTTATGCAGAAGCAACGGCAATGGCTTTAGGCAAAGTATATGCCTTTGGTCCTACTTTCCGAGCAGAAAAATCCAAGACTCGTCGCCATCTTTCTGAATTCTGGATGATAGAGCCTGAAATGGCCTATTACGATTTAGATATGAATATGGCATTAATCGAGGAATTTATTCGATACATTGTTACTGACATTTACGAGAACTATCGGGATGAATTGACAATTTTAGAGAGAGACTTAAAACTCTTTGAAAGCATTCACAAACCATTTCCTCGTATTTCTTATAACGATGCGATTTTGATTTTGAAGGGGGAAAAAGATGTAGATGGAAAAAATGCCATCGAAACCCTTAAAAATGATTTGGTCCTTGTTACCGCTAAAATTGCGGAATGTAAAGCCGATATTGCGGAGCGAGAAGCGGCGATTGCAGCAGGTGGTATGAAAAAGGGTAAAGTCAACTTTAATAAAAACAAGATTGATACGCTCAAAAACGAAGTTAAAGAATTAGAAGAAAAGGAACGCAATATTCCTCAGTGGTTGGATTCAGCTAAAAACTTTGTGCATGGCAATGACTTGGGTGGATCAGACGAAACGGTAATTACCCGTTTGTTTGATACGCCTGTAATGGTGTACAATTGGCCGAAGGATATTAAGGCGTTCTATATGAAGCGAGATCCTGAAAACCCTGAATATGTAAGAGGTGTTGATTGTTTAGCACCTGAAGGTTTCGGTGAAATTGTGGGTGGTGCGGAAAGAGAAGACAATTTAGAATTGTTGGAGCAGCGTATCAAGGAACACGATTTACCTATGGAAGCCTTTGAATGGTATTTGGATTTGCGTCGTTTTGGTAGTGTACCACACGCTGGTTTTGGGCTGGGCTTTGAACGTATGGTTATGTGGCTGACAAATGCAGCGCATATTCGGGAGACGATTCCGTTTCCTCGTTATTATGGGCGTTTATTTCCGTAACAAGGGACGATGGGACGTGTGATATGGGACGAAGGGGACGATAGCGTTTTTTTTGAACAAATTTAAGCTTTCTATGACGAGGGGTCTGTTCTTTGGAATGGATTCCTCGTTTTTTGAACCATATAAGTTATTTTAGTTTTTTTAAGTCCATTTAAGTTTCTCCTTTTTTGAACCATATAAGTTTTTTTAAGTCCATTTAAGTTTTTTCGGTTCTGTCCTTTTAGAATAGCCCCGATAGGAGTGTTATACCAATTTGGGGGCTGGAGGTTTTGCGATGGCTTGGTATAGTAGCGGATAGCGGGAGCATGCGTGACGACGGAGCATTTTACCGTTCGCTCCTAAAAAAATAATAATACAAACTCAATTAAAATTCGTAGATATGCAATTTATAGATACTCATACGCACTTGTTTTCGACTCAGTTTTCGGAGGATGTGGATGCGGTGATTGAACGGGCTTTGGCTCAAAAGGTGGAGCAGTTTTATTTGCCGAATGTGGATAAGGAAAGTGTGAAGCAGATGTATCATTTGGCAGATAAGTATCCGCAACAGTGTATTCCGATGATTGGGCTGCATCCTTGTTCGGTCAAGGACGATTATGAGGCGCAATTGGCGATGTTTAAGGCGGAATTGGAGAGTGGACGGGCTTTTGCTGGGATTGGGGAAATGGGCTTGGATTATCACTGGGATTTGACCTTTAAGCAGGAACAACATGCGGCTTTACGAACGCAAATTGAATGGGCAAAGGAGTATCAATTGCCTGTGATTTTGCATACGAGGGAATCTTTTGAGGATACTTTGAGCATTATTGCGGAAATGAACGATGAACGTTTGACGGGCGTTTTTCATTGTTTTACGGGTTCGGTAGAGGATGCAGAAAAAATTGCTGCTTTGGGTGGTTTTTATTTGGGAATTGGCGGTGTTGTTACCTTTAAAAATGGTGGGGTGGATAAGACGGTGGCACAGTTGCCAATGGAGTATTTGGTTTTGGAGACGGATTCACCTTATTTGGCACCGACGCCGCATAGGGGCACTCGCAATGAGAGTATGCATATTCCTGCTATTGCTCAGAAAATTGCGGATGTTAAGGAGATTTCTTTGGAGAAGGTGGCGGAGATTACGACGCAAAATGCTTTGCAGTTATTTAGCCATTATCATTCTTTGGTTTAGGGTTGGTTGATTTGGAATCAGGGAATTTTTGTTCATTACTTCCGAATTTGCCAAAACACTGCACTAATAGACCAATACACTAATTCCCCCCACCATAACATATTATAAAAAAAGTTCAGAATCGTATATATTTTCATACATTCTTCTTCTTCTTTGTAGTCCCTTCTACAATAAGGTTTTATATTCAAAAACTTCATATTTTTTCTTGAATCCTTCGAGAAATCTATCAAATTATCATTTCTGGTATACAAGTTGTTATGATACAGTTGAAAACCCTTGTTTTTTGGCAAAGATTTTTGTAACATTACCATGACATATTGAGCATACGAGCGCACAAGCAAAAAACGTTAATAAGCTGTTTTGAGAATTCAACATGTTCTTGCCTGTATAAAAACAACGTACAGTTAAAGCAATTTAATTGACCTTTTCGTTTAAAAATTATTCATAATTTTAAGGACTTTTCGTATTTTTTGTGCATCTTGGCTCAGAATTGTATATGTAAGGAGAGTTGGCCGAGTGGCTTAAGGCGCACGCTTGGAAAGCGTGTATACTCCAAAAGGGTATCGAGGGTTCGAATCCCTCACTCTCCGCTATGAAATAAAAAAATATTATTGTTTAATAAAACTAAACCAATACAATGAAAAGATTCCGTATTTCTATGCTCACTATCGGCATGTTTTTAATGGGAATATCTACGAACCTTAGCGCACAAGATGATGCGGGTCCACAAGGATTAGAACTGTTAAAAAAATACTTTATAGATGGTGGATGGGAGTTTATGAGTTTGGTACTTGTCTGTTTAATTTTGGGATTAGCTATTGCCATTGAGCGTATTATCTCTCTAAATTTGGCATCGACCAATACAAAAAAACTTCTTAATAAGATTTCTACAAAATTAGATGATGGAGATTTAACAGGTGCTCAACAAGTATGTAAAGCTACTCGTGGTCCTGTTGCCAATATCTTCTATCAAGGACTTGAAAAAATGGATCAGGGCTTAGATGTTGCTGAAAAGTCTATTGTGGCACAAGGTTCCGTTCAAATGGGGCGTTTGGAAAGAGGTTTACCCTGGTTAAGTCTATTTATTGCCTTAGCACCAATGCTTGGGTTTATGGGTACGGTACTTGGTATGATTGGCGCCTTCGATGCAATTGAAGAGGCGGGTGATATTTCTCCAAGTCTTGTGGCTGGAGGTATCAAGGTCGCACTTTTAACAACCGTATTCGGACTGATTGTAGCGATCATTCTTCAAATCTTCTATAATTATATCGTTTCTAAAATAGATGGTATTGTAAACAACATGGAAGATGCATCTATCAACCTTATTGACTTACTCTCTCGTTATAGAAGAGCAAAAATATAATCACTTATGGAAGAATTTATCGTTAATTCACTGATTCCTGCATCTATAGTTTTAACCTTAATAGCAGCAGGATTAACGCTTCTTTTTGCGGTTTTGCAGTCCTTATTTGACCCTAAAGGTGCCATTAAAGGAATTATTAGTATTGCTATTTTAGCTGCTATTATTTTCTTTGTTTATTCTACTGCCAGTGGTCAAATTCAAGGAACTGTTTTTGAAACAGCAAAGTACGCTGATGTGACAGAAGGTTTGTTAAAATATGTTTCGACTGGTATCGTAGCATCCCTTATACTGATAGCTGTGGCAATCGTATCTTGGGTAGTTTTAGAGTTAATTAATCTTGTTCGATAATAAGCACAAATAAAAAAATAAAGGAACGATTTGATAGGACGAAAGGGACGCCAATAATTTTCCTCAAACCTCTTTTTACCTTTATTTTTCGCTCATTTGATAACAAATAATATCGAATAAATTATGTCAAAAAATAGAGAAGTACCCGAAATAAATGCCAGTTCAATGGCAGATATTGCGTTTCTTCTGTTGATATTTTTTCTTGTTACCACTACGATGGATATTGACAAAGGTATCTTGGTGACACTCCCCCCTTATGTCCCAGATCAAGAGGATGTAGATGTGAAAATTAAGCAGAAAAACGTGTTGGAAATCTTGGTCAATGCCAAAGATCAACTTTTGGTTGAAGGCGAATTGATGGAGGTAACAGAACTCAAGGAAATGGCAATCAAACACGTAGATAATAATGGTAAAGATCCATTGCTATCTGATTCGCCACAAGATGCCGTTGTATCTTTAGAAAATGATAAGGGAACTACCTACAATCGTTATATAGAGGTTTACAACGAAATCAGAGCTGCTTACAATACTTTGAGAGAAAGAAAAGCTCAACAAAAGTTTGGAGTCGGTTACAAAGATTTATCTAAGGAACAACAAAAGGAAATTAGAGCCATCTATCCTTTGAAATTGTCAGAGGCAGACCCAACCGACTTTGGTGCGGCTGAAGGAGGCTAAAATTCTGACAATTTTATGAATGATTTTTTAAAAGTTTTAGAGAAGATGTGTCGTTTTAGTAGCGATATATTTATTCTTTAATTTACATAAAATTTTACAGTATGTTTAGAAAAAAAGGAGGCAAGAAAACGCCTAAAATTTCTACGGCATCTTTGCCAGACATTGTCTTCATGCTTTTATTCTTTTTCATGGTTGTAACCGTGATGAGAGAAACAGAGCAATTGGTTGGTGTAAAGTATCCTAAAGCGACAGAGCTTCAAAAGCTTCAAAAGAAATCATTAGTGAGTGCTATTTATATTGGAGAACCTACCCCGAATTATCGGGCAAAATATGGTACTGCTCCAAGAATCCAGCTCAATGATGTTTTTGCAGACAAAGAAGATATTCGTACTTTTATTCAGGACGAACGTTCTAAAATCAATGAGAAACTTCAAAACCAAATGACTACTTCTTTAAAAGTAGATCAGGAAGTCAAGATGGGCATCATTGCCGAAGTAAAGACGGAATTGCGTAAAGCAGGTGCTTTAAAAATCAACTATTCAGCCGTTCAACGTGCTGCTGATAATTGATTTTGCAGACCAATATCAAAAGATTTTTAACCCGATGTTCTTATACGTTCATCGGGTTTTGTTTTTTTTAGAAGAATTACTATCTTGCTGCACCTTCAAATAAAATGTAAGTAGATAATTATCGTTCTTTTTTTGGAGACAACGGTAGATTGCTTCGTTGTGACGCATGGGCCCGCTATTCGTTCTTATGGTGGCTTCCGCACGGCATCTTGAAGATGCCTTACATCTACCGCCCTGCCACCATACCACTACTATCGGGTCTATTTTATTGAGGACAGAGCCTTTTTTTGCCAAAACAAATTGTGTACAAACGAAAATAAAAAAGAATTAACTAAAAAACATGAACAAACCACAAAGACTTTTCGATTTACTAGCTTATCAAGCAGCAAAATTTCCCAAAAAAGATATGCTTGCTTGTAAAAAAGGAAATGATTGGAAAAAATACAGTACGCAAGAAGTCATAGATATTGTCAATAAATTAAGTTTGGGATTGCTAAAATTGGGCATACAAAAAGATGATAAAATCGCCCTAATTTCTCCAAATCGTCCTGAATGGAATTTTATGGATTTGGCAATGCTTCAAGTCGGTGCGGTAAATGTGCCTATTTATCCGACCATTACCAGAGAAGATTATAAATTTATTTTTAACAATGCAGAAATCAAAATGGCTTTTGTTGCCAATGCTGATTTGTTGGGGAAAGTAAGTGATATTAAAAGTGATGTTCCAAGCTTGGGGGATATTTATACTTTTGACGAAATCCCTATGGCAAAGAATTATCAAGAGCTTTTTGAGTTAGCCAAAGATAAGCCTTTAGATGAGGTAGAAGCTGCTAAAAAATTGGTTGCTTCCAATGACTTAGCAAGTATCATTTATACTTCTGGAACGACGGGCATTCCCAAAGGCGTCATGCTAACACACAATAATATTTTGAGCAATGTCTTATCGGTGAGTCAAGTCTTGCCGTTAGAGACCAGCGATAGATGTCTTAGCTTTTTGCCTTTATGCCATATTTTTGAGCGCACGGTTGGCTATACTTATATCTACAATGGCTGTTCTATTTATTATGCCCAAAGCTTAGAAACGGTTGGAGAAGACTTAAAAGAAGTCAAACCTCAATACTTTTCGACTGTTCCCCGTTTGTTAGAGAAAGTATACGATAAGATTGTGGCGAAGGGCAATGATTTGACGGGCTCAAAACGCAAACTCTTTTTCTGGGCTTTAGAGTTGGGCGACCAATGGGATCATAAAGATAAAGGTCTGGCTTATGAAATAAAGCTCAATATCGCTCGAATGCTTATATTTAGTAAGTGGAAAGAGGCTTTAGGCGGTGAAATTAAGGGCATTATTACGGGTGCTGCCGCTTTACAACAACGTTTGGCAAGGGTCTTTAATGCGGCTGGCATTCCTGTACGTCAGGGCTATGGTATGACCGAGACTTCCCCTGTTTTGTGTATTGATCGGTTTGATGATGCGGATGCTTGTATTGGCAGCGTGGGTCGTCCGATTCCTGGAGTGGAGGTAAAATTGGACTTTAGTGCTTCTGATAAAGAGGGCGAGGGCGAGATTTTAGCAAAAGGTCCGAATATTATGAAGGGCTATTACAAACGCCCTGATGCGACGGCAGAAACGATTGATGCGGATGGTTGGTTACATACGGGTGATGTCGGTACATTTGTGGATGGTAAATACCTTAAAATTACGGATAGAATTAAACAGCTTTTCAAAACATCTGGTGGAAAATATGTTGCCCCCCAGCCCATTGAGAATCGTTTTTGTGAATCTACTTTTATTGAGCAAATGGTGGTGACGGGTAATGACCAGAAATTTGTGGGTGCGTTGTTTGTGCCAAATGAGGATACGCTTAGAGCTTTTTGCAAAGAGAAGGGATTGCCACATGGTACGATGGCGGAGATGGTAAAATTGCAGGTGGTAGAGGATCGGTTCCAAGAGGTTTGCGATAAGTATAATGTTCATTTTTCTAAGGTTGAGAAAATTAAGCGTTTTAAATTGTTGTCGAGTCTTTGGACGATTGAGAGTGGGGAATTGACGCCTACGATGAAGGTGAAGCGTAAGGTTATTTTGGAGCGGTATGCGGATGTGATTGCTTCTATTTATGACGTTTAGTTTCGGTTCTTTTTTGTTTTGAACCATATAAGTTAGGACATTTAAGTTTTTTGGTTCTGTCCTTTATATAATAGACCCGATAGTAGCGTTATGCGGAGGGCTATGAGGTTTTGCGGGGCTGCATAGTAGCGTATAGCGGGAGCATGCGTGACGACGGAGGATTTTACCGTTCTCTCCTATTCATTTTTAATAAAATATCTCTATGTAGGATATAGAGCACCTTATTGAAAGCCTAACCTTTTTGGTTGGGCTTTTTTATTTTAGGGAATTATGTTTGTGGGATTTGTGTTGAGTATCATATGGACAATCTTTATGACAAAATATATGGTGCTTTGTTTGGTGCTGCTTTGGGGGATGCTTTTGGTCGCCCTACGGAATTTATGAATTATCGGGAAATTGAACGGTTTTCGCCTGAATCCTTTGTGAATGTGTATCGGTTTCCTTTATTGAAGGTCACAGATGATACGCAAATGAGTATTGCGGTGGCGGATGCGTTGATGGATGCATATGCGGTGGATAAGGCGATTTTGCCTTTGACCTTTGAGAAGCAATTACGGAAACATTTTGTTTCGTGGTTACACGATCCCCAAAATAATCGTGCGCCTGGTATGACTTGTTTAGGAGCTTGTGAAAATTTGGCGAGGGGGGTTGCATGGGAAATGGCGACGAGAAAAAATTCTAAGGGTTGTGGGGCGAATATGCGTGTGTTGCCTGCTGGGTTGATGAAGTTTAAAAAGGGAACTGCGTTTACGGATAAAGATGTGGCAAAGTGGGCGCAATTTCAATCGGCAATGACGCATGCACATCCGACGGCTTTGGCAGCAGCAGAGTTGACGGCTATGGCTTTGGTAAAACTTATTGAGGGAATTGATCCTGAATCATTGCTTTCCTTTTTATTAGAATATGGTGAGACACAAATGCAGGTGTATCATGAGGATTTTTTGCAAACAGTTTGGGAAAGACCGATGATGGAAAGTCCAACCGAATTTATACAAATGGGTTGGCAAGAAAATTTGGCGGCTCTTCGGAAAGTGGAAACGGCGTATTTGCAATATGATGGGGAAAGTGATCCTTGTGTTTGGACGGGGGCAGGTTGGATTGCGGAAGAAGCTTTGGCGACGGGCTTGTTCTGTTTTTTGCTGTATCCCGATAATTTTCCTAAAGTGATTGAGCGAGCCGTGAGAACGAGTGGGGATTCTGATTCGATTGCTTGTTTGGCTGGAGGTTTTGCAGGGGCTTATTTGGGAGTTGATGCAATTCCTGTAGAATGGTTGGACAACTTAGAGTATCGGGATGATTTGGAGGCGTTTGGCGAGTTTTTGGAGGCATCATAAAAAAGAGACTTAACTTTTATTTTACATATATCTGCATAATTGATTTTGCGCTTTTATTTGAATAATGTTATTTTTAAGAGATGGAATTTTATTTCGGCATCGGTATTATGGTCTTTGTTGTTGTGTATCTTGTGGTATTGATGCAAGATACCGATAAGGATAAGATTGATGATTGTCTTAAACAATTGCAAGCTAAATTTGGAGAGGAAATTGGTTTGAAAGTGTATAAGGGGGTTGTGGATGTTGGCATGACAGAAGCTATGGTTATTGCTGCTAAAGGGAAGCCAAGTAGTCAAATTACAGAACAAAAAGTGGGTGGAAAAACGATGGAATTTACGTATCTTTCTAAAAATGAAGAGGGTAAAGTTGTTTCGACGCAGACGATTAATTTTGAGGATGGGAAGGTCTCGAAGATTCGGACGAAGAAGTAATAAAAATAAACACAACATCATTATAAAAAAACAAACATACAATGAAATTAACCGTATCTTCTTACTCGACAGCCCTTTTTGCAACTTGGCATTTTATTGAAGAATGGGGGCTTTTGTTGGACGCTGGGGATGGTTTGATGGCAAGTTTGCATCAAAAATCTCGCAAGGTGAAAAATGTGTTGATTTCGCATGCGGATCGGGATCACATTACGGGCTTATTGCAGTTTGTGCAGCTTAATTCTCGTAAAGATTTTCCTAAGATTTATCATCCAAAGGATAGTGGGTCTTTTCCTTTTTTGGCGGAATTTTCGGAGAAGTTTGATCCGCATATTGAACCTGCGACGTGGATTGGGATCAATGAAACAAATGTGATTCCTTTGGGCAAAAGGATGATGGCGAAGCCTGTCAAAAATAACCATGTCCTGAAAAATAATCCTATCGCTAAAAGTTTTGGCTATATCATACAAAAGAAAAAACGAAAACTAAAAGACGCTTACAAACATCTGTCAAATAAGGAAATTGCAAAAATCAGTCGGGAAAAAGGACAAGATGAAATCACGAAAGTTTTAACGGAAAATGTATTAGGATATTCGGGTGACACACCTCCCGAAAATTTTGAACAGTGGAATAACACACAAACATTGATTCACGAATCTACGTTCTTAAATGTGCATGATACGCCAGAATTTGAGAAGGAACACCGTCGGCATAGTACGGTAGAAGAAGTGTTGTACCATACTTCACAACTCAATATTGAGCGATTGATTTTGAGCCATTTTTCGCTTCGATATAGTCATGAACAAATTGATGAAACGATTCAAAAGTATTGTAAGGAATTTCAAGTAAAATTTCCTGTTTATCGTATTTTACCTGGCGTTTTTCATAAGGATATTTTGTCGGGCGAGGCGGTTAATGTTTAAAAAATGTATGGTCTGTAGAAGATAGCGGTACAGACCATGCAATATAGACCTGATGGTAGTGGTATGGTGGCGTGGGTAGATGTAAGGCATCTTTTGCGGAAGCCACCATAAGAACGGACAGCAGGACTTAGCGTCACGACGAAGATTTTACCGTTCTCTCCTAAGAAAAAAAACAAATATTGATATACGCTCTATTCTAATTTGGAGCGAACTGTTTGGTACTTCTTCGTTGCGTTTAGGCCCGCTATACGCTACTATACCGAGCCACACAAACCCCTTGGCCTAACAGTCAGTATAACGCTGCTATCGGGGCTATTTTGAAAGGTCTAAACGATATTAAAAGTATCAATTCCCAATGCGTAGGTATTTATTTTGGGCTTATCTTATTTTTTCTACTTCACTAAAAACTTGCTAATACCTGTATTCCCATCCTCTCCCATGACTTTTAAGAAATAAATACCTGTGCTTAAATCACGAATATCTATCTCTATTGTATTTGATATTTTCTTGGTCGGAATAGATAAAATGGTTTTGCCTGAAATGTCATAAATAACAATATTTTTTGTTTCTGTGATGTCGGTAGATAGTATGATAAAATCTTTACTTGGATTGGGGTAAACAGCTATAGGGATCATATTGACATTCGATAATCCTGTCATATCGCCAATTTCCATTTGCAGGTTGTCCATCCAAAAAGTACCATTTCCTGTATTTAAATAAAATTCAAGTCCTCTGACTTTTGAGCTATCAACAGGAGCAGTTTCTGGAAAATTAGATAGCCACTTATTGGTAAAATCGAAATTGACGGTGTGGTAATTTCCATCGGTATTGACGGGTACAACAAAGGGCTGTTTGTTGGTTTTTACGCCAAATGCATCGACCATATAAACGATGATACCAACGCCACTGACATCACTATCTATTTTTAAGTCAAATTGTAAATTCGGGTGTTGGCTGAAGTTAATGGGATTGTTTAGTTCGATTTCAAAGAAGGGAACTTGGTCGATGTCTGTAATGTCATAATCCACTTTCATTTCACCACTTGACTCTGTAAGTTCTATGTCATTAGTACCTGTTTGATTTGCGTCCCAACGGTCTTGATTTCCATCTTCAAAATCATCTATAATGAATAAGTCACCGACGGGGCTTTCTAAAAAAAAAACATCTAAGGTTGCTGTGCTTGCTTCGCACTCAATATTCCCAATAATATCCACGCTGATGCTTCCTTCTGCATCTCCCCAATTCACAGTAATTTCGTTTGTTCCTGCTCCTGAAATAATTTCGACGCCTTCTGGCACATTCCATTCATAGGTCGCATCGGAAAAATCATTGCAACTGAAAGTAACATTTTCTTGATTGGCAGCAATAAAGTTTTCTCCTGTAATTTCTGGTGTTCCACTTAATTCATATACTCTCACATAATCAACTTCCATTTTTGCAGAAGTCAAGGCAGGGTCAATGCCGTTTTTCAAACCACCTGTTTCATATTGTGGGTCACTTCCCCAATTGCCACCCATAGCGATGTTGATGATAAAAAAGAAATCTTCTCCAAAGGGCCAAGTTGCAGCATCTTGGGTCGTAGGTGCATAAACGTAATACTGTACTTCATCTATCAAAAATTTAATAAAATCTTCTGTCCAAATAATGGCATAGGTGTGAAATTCACTTGCAAAAGTACTAACATTGGTTTGACCTGTATTGACCGTTCCGCCAAAGCTGGATGGAGAGTGTAGTGAGCCATGTACAATGCCTGGCTGTCGTCCGATATGCTCCATAATGTCGATTTCTCCACAATTGGGCCAACCTACTGTAGAAAAATTTTCGCCCAACATCCATAAAGCGGGCCATGTTCCTGAACCTTCGGGTAGTTTTGCTCGAAATTCAATTTTACCATATCGAAAGCTCTTTTTCCCTTGTGATTTTAGACGGGCAGACGTCCATGTATTGCCTGTTTTGATGGCTTCAATGGTCAATATTCCATCGCCTACATAGGCGTTGTTGGTGCTGCTTGTGTAGTTTTGTATTTCGTTATTGCCCCAACCGCTGTTGCCCAAATCATATCCCCAGGTTTCGGAGTCGGGCGCGCCTGTACCATCAAATTCGTCTGACCAAATTAGGTTTAAACATTCATTTTGGGCGGAAATGTTTTGTAGGAATGGGGATAGTAAAAGTAGGATTATTATTATTCTCATTGATTTTTGATTCTGGGTATTATCCTTTAAGGACATGCTATTTTCGTCCCTACCATCCAAAATAGACTCGATAGTAGTGGAATGCTAAAAGGGCTGCCAAAGGTTTTGTGTTGGCTTTAGCATATGAACGGATAGCGAGACCATGTGTGACGACGAAGCGACAAACTGTTCTCTCCTTTTTAAAAATAAGTGCTGTAGTGCCGTTGTTTTTAATACTGTGGTTGAAGTGACCTATATTCGGTTTCCTCAACTACAGTACTAAGTACTACGGCACCACAGCACTAAAAAAATTACTCCGCTCTAAGTGTGAATGTCCAGTAAGCACCGCCTACTTCGCCTTCACTAATATCTACGGTTAAAACTACTATTTCTGATGAGCCGTCATTGACGTAGCTCAATACTTCGTAAGTGACAGAACCATTGGCGACAGGTGGCGCAGAGGCGTACTCACCGCCATTGAATGCTTTTTGCAATCCGATAAATGCACCTGTTCCTGTAACAGTCAAAGATGCTGGGTCACTGCCTGTTGCTTCTGTAAATGTAAATGTATGATTTCCTGATCCCCACGGTGCTGCATCTGCTGACAAAGCTGCTTCTGCTACACATCCTGGTGGGTCAATACCCATATATGGTTCGCCATAAACGTCGCCTTTCGTATCAAATATATAATCGCCTGTTGAAGTGAAAAGATATTCGTCATCAAAAATACATGGTCTCCCTGATGTTACATCCTCGTCAGTTGTTACAAACCATTCGGTGCTTCCTGGTCCTGGTCCAACGGCTAATGCGCCTGCTGCTGGATTCAGTTTCCAAATTTTAGAAGCATCATTTGTAAGGCTGCTCAACGTTAAAGTTGCAGAGGAAATAATCACGGTTTGTGTGAGGGTATTGCTACCATTGTCATTCGTTACGGTAAGGGTTACATCGTATGTACCTTCTGCGCTATAAGTATAAATTGGATTTTCTTCTGATGAAGAACCGCCATCTCCAAAATCCCAATCATGGGTATCGGCATTGCTTGAAGAACTTGTAAAAACAACGGTATTGCCATCTGTCTCAAAACCGAAACCAACGGTTGGTGCAGAACCTTCAAGTTCTGGCTCATCAGCAGGATCATCATAGTGTACTAAAACAAATTGCCAGTAACCACCTGCGTCTGTTAAAACTGTTTCTAAGACCATTGTATCTACTGCTGAATCTACAATACTCACTACCTGATACGTTACAGAAGGTTGTGGTACTAAATATTCATTATCTGTTCCTACTTTTGCCAATCCAATGTGTGCTCCTACTCCTATTACGGTCAATGTTCCACCTAATGGATCAAAAGTATAGCTATGTGTTCCTGATCCCCAAGCACTCAAATCATCACCGTTGACACCCATCATGGCTGCTCCATCATTTTCGTCTACACACTCACTGTCATACTCTTCTGCCCAAACACCGCCTTCTGCATAAACCAAACCTTTGGTGTCATACTCATACGTTCCATCGGCATGAAAAATGTATTCTTCTTCCATCAAACATGGTCGAGAATCCAATGGAGCTGCTCCACCATACGACCACCATATTTCTGATCTGTCAGCAGGGCCTACTTGTATTGGAAAAAGCCCAGTATTGATGTCAATCTGGCGCAAAAGTTTCCAAGTTTTTGAGTCGGAACCTGCTAAAGTCGATGCTGCTGCATTTGGGTCTGTCACATTAACTTGCTCGGAAGAAGTATGTGAGCCTTCAGCACCTGTAGCGGTCATTGAAACAGTGTACATGCCTTGTGCATCATAAGTATGGCTTGGGCTTGTTTCCGTAGATGTTTCACCATCTCCAAAATCCCAAGCATAAGAGCTTGCATTTACAGATTCATTTGTAAAACTGAATGTAAACGAATCGTTGGCATCTTGCACTGGTGTAAATCTTGATTTTACTTCTGTATCATCATCCATATCATCATCTTTATTACACGAGGTGTAAAAACCAATCGTGCACAAAGATGCAAATAACAATAAAAACGTACTAAATTTTTTCATTTCATTTTATTTTTTATGTTGAATTATAAGTTGGTTATCACGTTGGTAACCAATAAATTCATTAGTTAACTTTGTTTTATTTTATTCTTTTTTTTGGAGACAACGGTGGATTGCTTCGTCGTTATGGAAAGTCCTGCTGTTCGTTCTTATGGTGGCTTCCGCACAAGATGTAAGGCATCTTAAAGATGCCTTACATCTACCCACCACGCCACCATACCACTACCATCAGGTCTATTTTGAATGGTCGCAACCGCTATCTCCTTGTTTTTTTTTAATACCCTGGATTTTGTGTTAATGTTCCATTACTTAGATCAATTTGCTGTTGGGGGATAGGGAAATGTTCATGTTTGCCCTGTTGAAAACCTAGAACGCCTAAAACCTGTGGAGCGTTGCCTTGTCGGACTAAATCAAAAAAGCGAATGCCTTCTAATCCTAATTCTACTCGTCTTTCATGCCAAATGGCTTCTAACAATTCTGTTCCACCTGCGGTCACATCTGGCAATAAGAAAGGAGAACCACCTCGTCTTGCTCGTTCTCTTACTAGGTTCAGAGAGTTTTGGGCTACTCCTTCTTGTCCATTGTGGTAAGCGGCTTCTGCATGCATCAACAATAAGTCTGCATATCGAATAATACGGTCATTTGATTCTCCATTCATAGAGGGATCACCGATATTGATTTCTTCGTGTTCGCTTCGATTCACAAAGTATTTTTTGGCGTAATAATCGTGGTCAAATCCTGTCGCTGCTTTTGTAAAAATGCCTCTATCGCCCATCTCGTCACCTTCTCTAAAAACCGTCGCTGATAGGCGAGGATCATCTTGTTCAAATTCATCAACGAAATCTTGTGTCGGAATATTGAAACCCCAGCCGCCAAATTGACCTCTTGGCAATTGGTAGACATTTGTAAGGTTTCCTTCATTGGCGCCGTTCACATCGCCCCAATAGCCTCCACCTAATGGCGAACGCTGTATTTCAAAAATAGAACCTGGTCCATTTTCGCCAGCTTTGGTGAAAATATTTTCGTAGTTTTCGTTCAAAGAGTACTCGCCTGAATTAACAACATTTTCTGCCATTGTTTGGGCTTCTGCCCACTTTGATTGATACACATAGCTTTTTGCTAATAAGGCTTCTGCTGCTCCTTTCGTTGCTCGTCCTAATTCCTCTCCTACATATTCACTTCTGTAAGGCAAGTTTTCTATGGCAGCTTTTAAGTCGTCTTCGATAAATGTCCAAACTTCTTCTTCTGTCGCTCTTGGTTGGTTGTATTCACTTGGGTCAAGTATTTTATCAACAATGGGTACACCGCCAAACATTGTCACTAAATCAAAGTAAAAATACGCTCTCAAAAAGCGAGCTTCTGCCAAAATTCGTTGGCGTAAATTTTCATCTATGGCATCATCTGGTATATTGGGTATATTTTCTAAGACTAAATTAGCTCTGTAAACGCCGATGTATTTTCCAACCCAATCGGCATTCATGTATATGTTGTTGGGGGTTGTCACGAAGGTGGCGATGTCTTCTAATTGTGGTTGATCGGTAACACCTGATCCGCCTTTGGTAGCATCGTCAGAAGGAAAGTCGCCAAAGAACCAACGGAAGTGATATACTCTCGTTGTATAGTTGTATTGTAAGGGATCATAAGCGGCTGCCAAGGCATTGATGGCATCTTGTTCTGTCAGATAGAAATTTGTTTCTAACTCCCCTATTTTCGGTAATTTATCTAACTGTTTTTCACAACTCATCAAAAGCATGATGGGGAGAAACAGTAGTAGTATTTTTTGGTACTTCATGGTGTTTATTTTTTTGTGGTGACGTTTTTTGTTGTTGAGGCTGTTAAAAATAGCCCTGATAGGAGTGGTATGGCAAAATAGTTTAAGTTGTTTTTGTGGTTTTAGTCCTTTAAGTAGTTGCGGTTCTTATGTGGAATATCGTTGTTCCTTTTGCCATAAGAACGGATAGCAGGACTTTCCGTCACGACGGAGTTCCGAACCTTTCGCTCCTAATCATTAAAACTGTAAATTAATACCTCCTATAAATATTTTTGCTTGTGGATATAATCCACGATCTATCCCATAATTTAAGTTCGCAGAAATCGTATTTTCAAAACCATTTTGTTTCCCAATCTCAGGATCTAAACCTGTGTATTTTGTGAAGGTCAATAGGTTTTGAGCAGACACATAAAAACGAATTTTTTGGACGAGGGCTTTCTTTGTTAACTGATTAGGTAACGTATAACCTAACTGTAAAGTTTTGAGCCTAAGAAAAGAACCGTCTTCTACAAAATAATTTGAAAAACGGAAATTGCCATTTAAATCGCTCAAGCCCACACGAGGTTCTGTATTAGAAGGATTGTCTGGTGTCCAACGATCTAAGCGACGGCTTTGTAAGTTAGAGATTCGCAAATCGTAGCGAGTGGTTGCATTGACAATCTCATTGCCTTGTGAACCTTGTACAAATAAATTGAAGTCAAAGCCTTTGAACTCTAATGTACCTGTAAATCCATAAATAAAGTCGGGATACGGATTGCCAAGGTCTGTTTGGTCGGCATCATTGATTGCACCATCGTCATTAAAATCCACAAAACGAAAATCCCCAGGCTGTGCATTGGGTTGTATAACCACTCCTTCACTGTTCACATGTTCTTCTACTTCAAACGTATTTTGGAAGATGCCATCGGTTTGGTACCCATAGAAATAACCAAAAGGTTTGCCCACTTCCATACGGGTTGTATTGCCACCCAAACCTTGATTGAAACCAGAAGGAATCGGTGCGGTAGATTGTCCTAAACTGCTTACTTCGTTTTTAACAAAGGAAATATTTGCGCCTAAGTCCAATTTTAAAATACGTCCTGTTTTATAGCCTACGGAAAATTCCCATCCAGAATTGTCCATCGTTCCAATGTTTTGGAAAGGAGGTTCTGTATCGTTGACACCTGCTCCTGATGTTGCTAAGATGCTTGCAGGAATTAACAAGTCGCTTGTTTTTTTAATAAAATAATCTACGGCTACCGTAACTTTGTCTTTTAAGAATCCTGCATCAAAACCGATGTTGGTTTGTGTACTAACTTCCCATTTTAAATCGGCATTGGCGGGTGTTGTTGCGGCTTGTCCTTGTACAATAAGCTGTTCTTCTCCCAATACATAACCCAATCCAGAATTGATGACAGGTACAAAACCATAGTCGCCCAAACTCGCTTCATTTCCATTTTGTCCCCAACTCGCTCGTAGTTTCAGATAATTTAAAGAAGGGAAAAATTCTTGGAAGGCAATGTCTTTGCTCATCAACCATCCTACAGAAGCAGAAGGGAAAGTCGCAAATTTGTTGTTTGCACCAAAACGAGAAGAGCCATCTCTTCTTAAAGAGGCAGCGAGAAAATACTTATCTAAGAAATTGTAGTTGACACGACCAAAATAAGAAAATAGGGTTGATTCTCTTACATCTTCATAAACTCCCAAGTTTTCCATATTTTCTTCGGTGACGGTTTGGTTGGAGATAAAAGCATCTTCCACATCATTAGAAGGAAGATTTGCCAATCCTATAGAGGCCAAGTCATATTTTCGATCTCGATAGGTTGTTCCTACTAAAAAATCTATGTTATGATCCTCCTTAAGTTTGAGCTGATAGTT
>ENA-ORXM01001961-ORXM01001961.1-marine-metagenome-genome-assembly--contig:-NODE-1961-length-25954-cov-5.888472_pt1 | contig 25954 bp, 14 predicted proteins | sample MGYA00237867_ERZ511480 | MGnify/ENA primary metagenome ERZ511480 (study PRJEB26309, sample SAMN06266103) | marine metagenome | isolation source: Algal blade | place: United Kingdom:Sidmouth, United... | reverse complement strand
ATTGCTTTGTAGACCAGAAAATCGACCCTCCCGAATTTCTCGGGACAGGTATTCTAACCAACTGAACTACCGAACCAAATATCTTGTAGTTTCTAATTCTCTTTTATTGCTTTGTAGACCAGAAAATCGACCCTCCCGAATTTCTCGGGACAGGTATTCTAACCAACTGAACTACCGAACCATTTTCTTTAGGTTTTCAACCCTTTTTTACTCAAGCATTCTTGAGTGGACGGCAAAGATAGTACTCTATCGCTACTTCCGCAAGATTGTACCAATAAAAGGTAAAAAAAGTTACGATATACTCCACCTTAACCGCTTTATCGCTTATATTTGTTTGCACCTATACAACCAAATTTAAAGATAAAACGATCATCTTCAAACAGATAGATCAAAAAAACATACATATGGTATTCCTTGACTTTGAAAAACCACTAGAAAGTCTTTTTGAAAAATTAGAAAAAATAAAGCAAGTTGGCGAAGATGGGGACATAGATGTCTCTCACATGGTCAAAGAAATAGAGACTAAAATAAAAAATACCCAAAAAACGATCTACGAAAATCTTACTGGCTGGCAAAAAGTACAGCTATCAAGACACCCAGAGCGACCCTATTCTCTATATTATATAAAGGAGATGTCAAAATCGTTCATAGAACTACATGGAGATCGCACTTTTGCAGATGACAAGGCCATTGTAGGTGGCCTTGCCAATATTGACGGCACCTCAGTCGTCATTATTGGTCACCAAAAAGGAGTTACCACAAAAATGCGTCAATATCGAAATTTCGGAATGGCTAATCCTGAAGGTTATAGAAAGGCTCTTCGCCTAATGAAAATGGCGGAACGATTTAATATACCAGTTATATCCTTAATCGATACACCTGGTGCATATCCTGGCATCGAAGCAGAGGAAAGAGGCCAAGCTGAAGCTATCGCTAAAAACTTGTTCGAAATGGCACAACTCACTGTGCCTATTTTATGCTATGTTATAGGCGAGGGAGCCTCTGGAGGGGCGATAGGTATAGGATTGGGTGATCGTATTTATATGCTAGAAAATACATGGTACTCCGTGATTTCTCCAGAATCTTGCTCCTCTATCTTGTGGCGCTCATGGGATCATAAAGAAAAAGCAGCCGAGGCACTTAAGTTGACTGCTGACGATATGTATGAGTTTGGTATCATCGATGGAATAGTAAAAGAGCCGCTAGGTGGTGCTCATACTGCACCAGAAGCAATGGCAAAAATGCTTAAAAAACACATCAAAAAGGAGCTTGCTGATTTGATGCCTATGGATCCTCAAAAGAGGATAGATCAGCGTATCAATAAGTATAGCAAGATTGGAGAATTTGACTACGTAGAATCTAAAGCTACTGGAGCTTAATTAAGCACGATAGATAATATGGGATTTATCCATTCAATTAAGAAATCACTCTATGCCAAAGCGCTTGCTAGCAAAACAAAGGCACTAGTTTCCAAACGTAGGTTTCAAGGCTGGAACACAGTTGAGATCTACAGCATCCTATTTGACTATCAAGGTTTATTTGAACTAAAAGACATAGAAAGATTGGCAGATAATTTACGGGATAAAGGAAAGATTGTACACCTCCTTTGCTATACGGGTAGTATAAGCAAGGATGGATTGGCATATAAGACTTTCGACAATAAAGCGATCTCGTTTAATCTAGTTCCGAAGTCTAATATCATTACTGAGTTTACGAATCGCCATGTAAATATCTTGTACAATCTAATTCCATTAGAAAGAGAAATTTCAGAATACATCTCTACCACAAGTAATGCAGATTTTAAAATTGGCCTTTTTGATGACAATAGAAATGGTCTAGATTTAATGATTAACCTCAAAGAAGCAAACCTAATGGAGTTTATCAAGACTGCTGAAAGAGTGCTGCAAAAGACCAACTTATGATAGATTCACATATATTTCGAGGTACAGGAGTTGCACTTGTTACACCATTTAAGGATGACAAAGTTGACTTCGATACGCTCAGTAAAATCATAGAATTTCAGCTGGCAAGTGGCATCGATTATCTCATTTCACTTGGTACTACAGGCGAAGCCGTTACCCTAAACTTTGAGGAATGCAAGGCTGTTTTAAAGCATACCATCCAAGTCGTTAATAAACGCATACCTATTATCGCAGGTATATTTGGAGGTAATAATACAGCTCAGCTTGTAAGCAAGATTAGCGACTTTGACTTCAATGGTATTGACGCTATTTTATCAAGCAGTCCTGCTTATGTCAAGCCCACTCAAGATGGTATATTCGCGCATTATTGTGCTATCGAAAAGGTAAGTCCAGTACCTATTATCATATATAACGTACCGAGTCGTACTGCCTCTAACATTAGTGGACAGACGCTAATAAGGCTTGCTAGATACAGTAAAAAATTTGTCGCTGTGAAAGATGCTTCAGGAGATATGGATCAAGCATTGTACTTAATAAAAAATAAACCAGATAGCTTCTTAGTATTGTCAGGTGATGATCCTACGTGTTTTCACTTCTTAGCCACTGGTGGTGATGGGGTGATAAGTGTGATAGGTAATGCTTTTCCAGCAGCATGGTCAACTATGGTGCAGCATATCTTTGCTGGAAAACTTGAAGAAGCCAAGCGTATTCATCACCAATTTAGTCCACTGCATAAGTGGCTTTATATAGAGGGTAATCCTTCGGGTATAAAAGCAGCGATGGAACATCTTGATTACGGTAGTCGCGATGTTCGACTTCCTCTATTGCCACTCACCGATCGCAATTACACACATCTCAAGACAGCTATGGATCTTGTAGCTATCGATTCGAGAGTCTCTTAGATACTTTTAACTATTATTATCATTTTTTGGGGCCTGCCTAACGGCCGTTACGTTTCAGGGCTCGCTATTCGCTCGGCTCCTGCCGCCCGAGAATGGCGTCATGATCTGCCGAAAAGAATCGGCACCCTTACACATCACTAGGCCAAGGATAAACATAAAGTGATTGGAGTGGTGAAAGATTTAATTTTAGTAGTCCTCTTCACCAATGGAGTTCGCTGCTATTTGATTCCCTTCATCCTTTTAATCAAGTCACCAAACCGACTACTCATATCTTCTTCACGGGCACTGCGATCCTCCTCTACTATTAGCACGCCGTTCTCGTCATCTCGCAAAATAAATCCGAAGATATAATCACTTTCATTACCTTTCGCTTCAATATTGGCGATACCAAATCTTAGATCATTATACTGTAGTAGTCCGTCACTACGCACTAGTATAGAGTAATAATCCTTAGAGAACCAACGCAGCGTTTTAAAATCTTCCATCGACTGATAATCTTCTACGAGGTAATGATTTTTTGGAATTACATTAAATGTCTTCACTTCAGGTTTAGCATCGAGGATAGAGTAGAATGCTTGATAAAATTCTTCTTCCCCCTCCGCCGTACAAGTCCATAAAAAATTATTGAAAATGGTCGGTGAAGTCGTATACCTTGAATAAACAATACCCTCCTTGGCCATAGACTTCTCGAATACTGCATTAACCGTAAGTTTATTGTAGACCGTCCATACCAGGTATAGACTACTGATAATAATTCCCGCCCAATTCACCCAATTTCTTGCTCTACTTCCTCTAGACAAAAATCGAGCTATTAAGAGACAGATCAAAAATGGAACAGTATAAGCAGGATCCGCCACGGACACATTATTGAACGCTACCCGATAATCAGAAAATGGCTGAAACAGCTGTGTCCCATAAGTGGTGCATGAGTCCAATAACGGATGTGTAAATATAGACCAGAAGAATAACCAATACCAGTCTCTCCAGCTGATGTCAATATATTCTAACTGTCGATCAAGATAGTTTCGCTGAAGGTAAATGATGAACGCAACTACAGCCAATATCATCCCACCCATAGTCCAATTATTGATCTCTCCAGTATTAGAATATATAAGATAATTGATTCCTAACATAATAGCACCTGCTGCGAATACCCAGACACTAGCAGCCAACCATTTGTAGGTCGGGTTCTGATGTCCACCAGATTGATAAAATTTGGCAGCGAAGTAAGCCAATAAAGCAGGCGCGGTAATAGCGAAGAAAAAGGAATGCGAAATAGCACGATGAAATGCTAATGCCGTAATATCATCTACCACGAAATTAGCCAATACATCCAGGTCAGGTATCGTACCTGCGATAGCACCCCATACCATAGCTCGGTTGCCTAACTTCTTACCCATGACCACCTCTCCTACGGCCGCCCCTAATACTATCTGCGTTATGGAATCCATCTATCTATTCAGGTCAACTATTAATATGTGCCACAAGTAGTATAAATACAGAATGCATTTCTTCAGTAAACTTCGAATAATGCAATAATGATCTCCTTCTCACTCATATTATGTATTTGTATTTTTTCTTGAGCGTCAAATCTCTTCCAATATGCTACGTGCTCGCTCTCCGTATGCAACAAGGGATTTCTGGATAAGTTTAACAGTACAGCAGTCCCATCATGCTCCAAAACCCGTGCAGATAATGGTGGTAAGCTTAACTTTCGAATAGCGAATAGTTCACTGGTCATAATCCTATCGTTAGGTAACGGTAATATATCATCATGAGTAACAACTCCGACCTTGTGCTCAATAGTAAAAAAACTAATTATAGCAGTATCAATATTGGCAAAGCGATGAACAAATGGCGCCTTTTCTAACTCAAATTTTCCTCCTGCATAGTGGGTAGGAAGCGTTACTATTCTGCCTTCTTCTCCTGCATCTTCTAGCCACATCTTGCCACCCGCCGTAGCAATATAGCAGTAATTATAATTGTGCTGATGCATCGCAGCCGTATCGCCTGGCAAAGCCACAATCTCCAATATGCGTATTTCTGCATCCTCATATAGCACATGATGCAGTGGCTCATCTTCTACAGCGATTTGAGCAGCAATAGAGTTGATTAAAAAATACAACAGAAAAAAAAGACTTAGGAATTTCATTTTCGCAAGGTACGGAGATCACAGGACAAAAAAAGATGCGTAACCCCTGACTGGCGTTACACATCTTATATTCTTTAGTTAAAATCTATTCTTCTTTAATTCAATGTAAACTGAACTGCTATACCGCCCTGTGAGCTGGTAATAGGAAATGAAGAACTAATCTTTGGGTTGGTAAAACTGTAATCGAAAAACATTCTTAAATTCAAGTTTTTATTAATATCATAATCTATAGAAGGAGATATTCTCAACGATGATAACCCTCTCGTGGGCTCAGAAATATCTGCATCCAAAATATAGTTGACCGTAACATCATCACGATAAGAGAAATCAAACTTGAAGGTCAAATCACTTGGTTCATTACTACCCTCTAATCCTAGCGAACCACTACCCAGTGGACTACGCGAGTCTGTGTCATTTGTATCAGGAGCAGGCTTTTGCTTTCCTTTCTTTTTCTTAGATCCTCCTTTGAGGAAACTTATAATTACATCTTTAGCTACGTAAACTAAACCAACAGTGTACTCGGTAGTCCTCGTTTCACTCAGTTGAAAATCCGTAAAACTCATTCTGAGATCTCTTGCTTTTGTAAAGTCAAAACGAACACCCAACTCATTGTCAAATTGCATATCAATACCAATAAGTGGAGAAAACTGCTCTGTAATATTGATCGCAGGAATTTCAAATCTTGAATAAAAGTTCTGAGTGATATTGTTCCTTACGAATGGATTACTTGCATCATAGTCAAGGTCTGTGTTAAAAGAATTGATAGTCAGACTAGAACGGTAACTATGATTTAAAGTAAAACTCTTAAATACATTTTCAAATGCAGGAATCTTTTCTAGACCTCGATAATTTACTCGCCAATTTAGTTTTGGTAATCTCTTAAGCTGATTCTCAAATCCGATTTTAACCTTATTAGGATCTTCATCTGTATAGGCTGCTAGAAATGCAGGAATCAATACATCTACATTTTTCTGTCCCAGTCCATCAGCGTATGCAGGTCCATCCTCTATATGCGAACCACCACCTAAACGATTAGAAATAATAGTCCGATTATCTTCGAACCTTGTGAAGAGCGCTCTAACTTCTTCAGGCGAGTTTGCCCCAAATAAGGTCTGAAGCGCAGAGTATGAGGTCGTAAAAGAACCATTCTCTCTAGGAGTCAGATGCTCAAACTCCCCAGTATCTTCATTCTCTAAAAATAGTTCTGCGTTGTTTCTTACTAAATTTCTATTGGCTTCTAGCTCTATACGGAAATTTTTGAATGGCTCTATAGTAAGGTTGGCCGTAGCCGTTTGACTATAAGTTTGCGTAATTTCTTGATTTTGAAAACAGTTACCAGTGATCCAACCTCTGTCTGCAGCATCCTCAAACCATCGTTGATCTGGCTGCATCCCTCCTACGAAATCCCAACCTGGCGCCCCAAATCCTTCTTCTAGACCAAAGAATCGTGTACCAGGTAAATAACCTGGAAGAACTGTATTGAAGCTCTCAGAAAAATTCACCTTTCCCCTCCTAATTAATAAGAAAGGCCTTATTGCTATGCGCTCTGCCACAGAAGGTGTTCTCTCTTTTTTATCTTTTTTCTTATTCTTATTCTTTGACTCATCTTTATCACGTGAAGAATTTTGTAATCTAGAGCTCCCACGATTACTTGTTTTTACTTTCTTTTTCCCGTCATTAATTTTCTTTAGATACTTAGATTTGCTGTAAAGATTTTCGAAGTTAAGATCCACAGTACCCTGTCTATTTTGCGAATTCTGAATGATATTTCCGAGTTCAGTAACATTAAGTGCTGCAGCATCCCAGCTATAAGATGTTCCATATTGCACACTAGCATTTACCCAATCCAACATAGGAATACTTTTGAACGGTAAAGTATAGCTCACATTCGCATTATGGGAGTAACTCTTATTTCTTCCTAAGTCTCTTACATTATCTTTTATAAAATTATCTAACTCTGCCTTATCCCTTCGCTGCATAAAATTTGGATCATTCTCCTCTGTTACAAATTCACTTAATTCATCGATCACAGCAAGGTTATTGGCATTGAAGTTAAAGTTTAGCGCCTTAGTGATATTCCACTGAACTGTATAGTTTCTATCCCAAGTAAATCGCTTATCATAGAAAGTCGTAAAAAAATCATTATCTCCAGCAAACCTATATTTAGTTTCCGCTTTAGTTCTATCAACGCTAGTATTAAAAGTAAAAGAGTTCGGTATAATATTAATGTTAGCATTTTTAATCAAAGCCAATTGCTTACTTATTTTTTCTCCTTTTATCAATTTTTTAAATGGACTGATATAGAGCGGCTTCAAACTGTAGTTATAGTTTACCGCTCCTCGATATTGATTGATCTCATCCTTTTCTATCAGTGGATTAGCTTTTTCCGTTTTAGTTTTGGAGTACGAAAATGCAAAATTAGAAATATCCCAAGGCAGGGGTGCTCCCTCTTTCGTTTTCTCTTTTCGTACATTGGTAAAATTATAGGTCTTGATAGAAGCTACATCTTGAGCTTGCTCCCTGATAGAATCCTTCTCCGCACCACTCGTTCTTGCCAATTTTTCTTTCAGTGGAATATCGAGGTCATAAGGATCAAATTCTGGATTCTTTCTAGTTTCTGAAATAGATGCATAGAAAGGAATTTTTAGGCCCCAATCCTCTGGAAAAAATTTACTCAACTCTAAACTAGTTGTAGCATCGAATGATATGACCTCTTCTCGTTGCGTTTGCGCTAATTTTTCCTCAAGTCGCCTCCAGCCATTCGATCTGTATTCTGATGCTAAACTTACACTACCAAAATCAGCCAACTGCATATCTAATCTAGCTACGGCAGCTCCACCAGCACGCTCGTCAAGCCCGTTCACCCTAAGTTCGTTGACCCAGACCTCCGCACATATTGGTCCTCCATTATCCTTAGAATTACGCACTCCTAACATGATGCCTTTTACTAGTCCTAAGTTCGGATTACCTTTTACTCTAATGGTATTATTAGGTTTATTTGGATCACGCCCCTCGAACAGATCATTGATAGCCGTGCCTGCATCTGCGTTTCTACTTACTTTAAGGTCTTTGAAGATATTTAAGTCAAAGTCTAGTTCATTTTCCTTTTTCCAGATTTCATTTATATATTCTTCAGAACCAGGGGTGCCTGCTATTTCTGAATCCGAAAGTACGAGTGGTATTTCATATTCATAATAATTCTCTTCATAATCTGACCCTAATCGCATAAAAAACTTCAAGGTATCTCCAAGAGGAACACCGTTGTCTAATTCTTCAGCATGTACGAACATTTTTAGTTTATCAAAAACCCTCATATCAAAATTGATGTTCTTGTAGATTCCTCTGGCATCGCCATCTTTAAGGTTACATACATTTAAGGCAAGCGACTGTTCATTTTGAAGGATCTGCGGAAAGGCCCCCAATGACTGCTCCCGCTGAATGCCTCTAGGAATCACATAATTAAAAGGTACTTTCTCCGAATTCTCTTCTATATTCACAGAGCTCACAGCAAAGTCTGTCCCATCAGTATTATCGTCATCAAACCCAATACCAGGCAAGTCAAGGTTTCTCAGATAGCGTCTCCATTGATTTCTTACTAACTCTAATCTAGCAAATCGAAGATTAACAGGTCGATCAAAGTTTTTAAGGTACATACGCATAAAGCGGATAGATCTAAAGTTCTGAATACCTCCTACTCTACCCGTAAACTCATTCAACGGAATAAGATATCGGTACCAGGTTCTTCCGTTTCTACCCTGTCGCTCATCTGCTATGTATTTACTTAGCGCAATCTTACTAGGATCAGCACTTGTTAGATCTCTATTGATTGGTATTTCGTATTGAAAGTAAGATTCCGTTTCGCTAAGTGTATTATCTCTATTCAGGTCTTCTGTATCGGGTATATTAGTACTTGACTGTAGTCTTCCACCAATTTCAGGTAGATTTGCTGCACCATTCGTCATGGAGTTTCCTTGCTGATTATTAAATTTTGCATAAGCCCTCAAAATATTTCCAGTAGCATTCACCTCAGCCTGCGCTTCATCATTTCCAAAAAATCTAAAGTTATCATTGGAGGGGTCAGCTTCTATGGCATTAAAAGCATCAGGAGTCATCCCTGCCGCTCTATATTGATCCAAAATAGGAGAAAACTTCGCTCGTTCCGCATTGTCATCTAGTCCATCTAAACCCACATCTTGTGCTTCTCTTCTATCTGGTTCGTTATCAAAAGCATTTGTAATGATTGGCACTCTTGGAATACGACCCCAAGCAGTATTGTCCACTGGACGCGGTTGCGGATCTGTAGGTGTAGGCAATCCATTCTCAAAGGACAATCGAGAATCTCTTAATATGTCCTCAGAAATATTTCCAAATTCAATAAACAGACGACCATCATCAGTCCTGCCACCATTCTCGTCTTCTATAAATGGACTCAACATCCAAAATTCTAGATATTCAATATTTGCAGCTTCAAAATTATTTTGATTTAGTGCTCTCATCACACCACCCCATCTGGTATCAGGTTGTGCAAGTTGCCCTTGATTGGTAATACCAGCTGAGAATTCGGTACCACCAGTTGATGATGGTAGGTCAAAATTATACTGTCCCCTTTCACTTGGATAGTAGCTTAAATTAAAAGTCTGTGCTGTACTGTTTTGGCCAGGAGGTATTTGTCTGTTTGGAAATATCTCACTTTGGCTTATCGTAGTACAATATGAATCTGAAGGTAAATTATCAGTACAATTTTGCCCTGGATCTAGTCTATACCAGTTGATCAATGCACGATTAACTCCAGTCAAAGTTGTATCTATTAGAGATGACTCTGGAAACATCGGGTTATTATTGTTTTCATCGTTTTGTGGCACAGAAGCTATAAACCATTGATTAGCAGGTTGTCGGAGATCAAAAGAACTTGTACTGCCCTCAAAATCATCTAAGAAAACCGTACCCCCTTTCCGATCTGAATTATCGTCTTCGTCGTCTTTACTACCTAAGTTGATCGCCTTCGAGTGACCTGGTTTAAGATAGGCACCTTCTGCTACAAAATTTATCCTAGATGGCTCCTTAGTATCTATAAATGGAATCTTGTCTACTAGCTTTGTCAGCCAAGGTGCATCTTTATCCAAACTAATATCCAGTCCAAAAATCCTATTGTTGATCGGGTCATCACCGATATTCACTTTTTGAGTAAATGGTCGCTCAAATAAATGCATATATGTACCACCAATACTTAATTCTTCACTGAATCGATAGTCAGCACGCAAACCGATCATGGTTTTGTTCTGAAATCCGAAAAGCGAATTATTCTCAAAGGATACATTAACTTGTGTTCCAGAGTTGAGAATAGCATCATTCAATATTTTTATTCTACCTATATTATAATCTATTTCATAATCTACCCCTTCCGTCAAAACTTGACCACCTGCTGTAACCGTTACCGATCCTTGAGGCAAATTGAATGCCCCTAATGAAATCTCAGAGGAAACATTGGATTTATAGGAACCTGCAATCTTAAATCGATTAAACTCGGAAAATTCTCTTGCCTGTGTAATTGTTGAATCATACAGTTGCTGATATGCATATTTTGCCTGCAATGCTGGATCATCGATCTGATTACTCAGGGATGAACCGAATGGTTCTAGTACGGGAAACATTACTCTACCTGTCTGTGTATTTATAGTCAATCCTGGAACAAAATCAAAGACCCCATCTCGCAGAGGATCACCTTGCGAGTTCAGGTTGTCAAGATTAAATACTTGGATAAGTGGAGTACCTGATAAATTAGATTCTGGTAAGAAACGCTTTTCCCCTTGACCAGGATCTTCATAGAAAACATCTAACTTAAAATCTTCTCTATTCACCTGAAAAGCACCAATACCATAGATGTTCTTCATCATCAAATCCCAACTAGGAAGATCTACACGCTGTGTAGTACTTTTCAATAATTTTACAAATAATACACCGAGTGTATCAGAACTATTAGGTACATCATTTGTCAATTCACCTACTGTATATACTTTCCCTTTATAGGTATACTGGTAAGAAGCACCCAATACTTGGTCAGGACGTAGATTTACATTCACGGATATAAAACCCAGTTCTGGATGAAAATCATATTCCGAAGGTTTTAATAAACGAGCCCTTACCTTTTCAAAATCTTTTGCTTGACTAAAGTTAAAACCTCCACCCTGCAAGGTTGCCACAGCATTGTTAAGGCTACGAGCACTAGGAATACCTAACAACTTACGATAAAGGTCATTGGCCTCATTGGCAGGTAGCGGGTCACGATTAATATCAGGAGCAAATGGAATGATAGGTACATCGACATTTGCTGGGTTATGCAAGAGTGCTTCTTCACCTTCTCCCAAATCCGATAGTGCTACGATATCACGTACACCTTCTGTAGCATTTCGATCATTAGTGATCCACACTTCCATCCTGGTTATCCTAAACAAGCTTTCTATTTGTGGCAAATTTTTCAGTGCACCTTCAAATTTCTGTCTATTGTACTGAGACAAAAAGAAGTGCCTATTTTCATCATATCTATCTGCAAATATTTCAAATTCTTGTACCTCTGCTCCTCCTTGTATCTGTAGCTGCTCCCGTTTTGATTTCTGCTGAGATGCTACTGTAGTTACCCATAATTTACCAAATTGCAATTCCATAAGTATACCAAACAAGGATTCGGATCCTTCTATCAGATTAGTTCTTAGAGGAAGACGTACATTACCAGCTTCTATACGTTTGATTATTTCATCTTCGCTGAAGGCATCACTATCATATGATAGTTTAAGTTGATTTTCAAAGTCAAATGTAGCTTGTGTATTGTAGTTGGTGTTCAAGTTTAACTTCTCTCCAATCTTTCCTTGGACACTCATCTGAATTGCCATATCAAAATCAAAACCACCATTTACGCGCTGTCTCTGAGTAAGGATAGGATTGTCTACTTTCTGTCTATCGACTCCAAAGGTAAGGTTGATATTACCCTGTGGCGTAATCTTTACATCAGTTCCACCAAAAAGTCTATCGATCAAACTGTCTTCTATATCTAATTTTTTTATGGGATCATTTGCCTCTACACCAGACTTGCCTGTACTGACACCAGACAGCTTTCCGAAATAGCTTTCTTGCTGCTCCTTCTCAGTATATTCCATATATTCATCAAAAGTCAGATAAGTCGGCGGACGATAATCTTCCTCACCTATCTTTTCGTAAATGATGTACTGACCAGACTCAGGATCGTACTCTACTTTTTTCTCTATGGCAGAGGGATCTTTTAGATCGAATGGATTATAATTCTTATCAAAAACAGAATTTTCATATCTATCTGTTAGCGGAAATGTATCTTGAACAATAGATACTTGTACTGCGTTTCCGATAGCATAAGGATCTTCGGGAAGATGCGTAAACTCAGTTGCGAAAAGATGATTCCCGGTGAGGAGAAAAACAGTAATCCAAAGGTGGAGAGCGTAATTTTCTTTCATATTGAATATAGGGACAAGTACCCTAGAAATTTTACTTAACTATCTTATTACTTAAATGTGTCGTTTAGGATGGGTCAAAAACACAAAGTAGTAAAAAGTCAAACACTTAATAATTAAGCAATTTTTTAACTTCTTTTCTCTCTTCTACCCTAGAATGACGACTTATTTTACGCCAAAGCCAAAAGATAGTTGTTTTTAACCTCCATCAATTTTCAATAAAAACAGGCAAATCCACTAAGTTAATTGCCTTAAAGCACCCTTGATGATTAGCTCTACGGGAACATCTGCTCCAGACTTAGACATTATCCCTTGCAAAACTTTGGTGGCCTTGATTTTATTGAAGCCCAATGCTAACAAAGCAGATAACGCCTCATCTTGCAATGTATTGCTTACTAGCACCGTAGATCCTGGATTTTGTCCCGCATCTTTTATTAGCTTATCCTTCAAATCTAGTATTATGCGCTGGGCTGATTTTGGTCCTATCCCCTTTACCTTCTTGAATGCCGCCACATTATTGCTAATTATAGCCACTCTCACCTCGTCGGCAGTCATAGATGACAGCACCACTCGCGCCGTATTTGGCCCTACGCCACTCACCGATATCAAGTGCTTAAACATAAATCGCTCGATAGGCTCAAAAAATCCATATAGCGTATGACTATCTTCTTTTACGTTCAGATAAGTGTGCAACTTGACCTCCTTGAGTGCCTCTATTTGACTATAAGTATTGAGACTAATATGCACCTCATATCCGATCCCACCAGCTTCCAATTCGATAGAGGTAGGCGTCTTTGATACGATAGGTCCTTTGATAAAACTGATCATGGTACGTTCTGTTTTGGCTGCGAAAATACAAAAGATATATAGATTTTTTGGGGCCATCACGATCCCGCAAGAAAAAGCGGGACGTGACCGCGCCATCCGCTACTACCCACCTTCCTATGCCTGCCCGACTGGCTATGCAGACAAAAATCGGAAGGTGGATACCGCTACTGTCCCTTGTCCTTGACGGGCTTAGCCTGATCGGCACGCCTAGAAGAGTCTTGAGTGAGGGATCGAAAGGGCGACGACAGTAGGAGTCGGTCCCGATTTTCAGCCTAGCCAGTCGGGTAGGCATCGGGACGGAAGCGAACGCGCACCCCGAAAGAGCGCGACCAGTTTATATCTGCCGCCCTTCGCGGCAGATATAAACTGGGCACTCCCAAAGGTACATAGTCAAAACTAGAAGAATATCTAAATTTCGATTAGGGTAATTAATCATTGAAGGATTGAGAATTGAAGATTGAGAATCTCTATCTTTGCGACAAACATTAAAGGATGCAAATATTATTACTCGGAGCAGGGGGGCGAGAGCATGCGCTAGCTTGGAAATTGAAGCAAAGTAGCGATTGTGAGCGGTTATTCATAGCGCCGGGAAACGCAGGTACGCAGCAGTGTGGAACCAATGTGGACTTGGATATCAAAGACTTTGCAGCATTGCTCGAATTCTGCAAAAAAGAGAACATCGACATGGTAGTTGTGGGCCCTGAAGAGCCATTGGTGCTAGGCGTGCAAGACTATTTTCGCGCGCAATCGGATATAAAAGTGGTAGGTCCGAGCGCCGAAGCAGCCAAGCTGGAAGGGAGTAAAGCATACGCCAAAGAGTTCATGGAGAGGCATATAATACCGACTGCTGGATACAGAGAATTTAGCTTAGATTCGCTCGCAGATGGGCTTGCGTTCATCGCCACCGTAGATGGACCTGTCGTGCTCAAAGCTGATGGCATAGCGGCAGGAAAAGGAGTGGTAATCGTAGAGGATACCGCAGTGGCGCAGGCGGAATTGACAGCTATGTTAAATGGCAAATTCGGCAAGGCGAGTGAGAAGGTAATCATCGAAGAATTTTTGGACGGCATCGAATTTTCCGTTTTCGCTGTCACAGATGGAAAAGAATACCAACTGCTGCCAATCGCAAAGGATTATAAGCGCATAGGTGAGGGCGACAAAGGACTTAATACAGGTGGCATGGGTGCTGTATCTCCAGTGCCGTTTGTAGATGATGTACTGATGGATAAGGTGAGATCGCAGATCGTGGAGCCTACCATTGCAGGTTTAGAAAAAGATGGTTTAGACTATCGAGGATTTTTATTTTTTGGGCTAATTAGTGTTGGCGGTGAGCCATATGTAATAGAGTACAATTGTCGTATGGGTGATCCCGAAACGGAGGTAGTCATACCTAGATTGGAGTCAGATTTAGTAAGCTTATTAGCATCCATGTTTGATGGCACACTCGGTAAGCAAGCTGTGAAAATTGATCCAGCTTACGCCACCACAGTGATGCTCGTATCAGGTGGATATCCTACGTCCTATGCTAAAGGTATGGTTATGAGTGGAATGGAGAATGCAGCTGGCAGTACGCTATTTTATGCAGGGGCGCAGCCAAATTCGGAGGGACAGATAGTCACCTCAGGTGGGCGTGTCATGGCGGTAACTTCGTTGGCTCCATCTATGCAAGCGGCATTGAAAATATCCTACGCAAATGCGGAAAAAATATCTTTTGAGAAGAAACATTATCGTAAAGATATTGGGTTTGATTTGTAGAAAGGGAAAATATACACTTTTATATAAATGAATTTATCCATTGAAAAAATAGCGAGTGTACTCGGTTGTACTAAGCCAAACATAAAATATCAGATACGTTATGTATCGATAGACAGTAGGCAGATATTGGAGGCTCGCCAGACGCTATTTTTCGCCTTGAAAGGGAGTCAAGTCGATGGCCATCAGTACATAGCGGCTGCATATAAATTAGGGATTAGAAACTTTGTAGTTAAGTCATTGCCCACTGTGACTATCTACAAGCAAGCAAATTTTTTGGTGGTGCGAAATACCTTATATGCGCTACAGCAATTGGCTAAATACTATCGCAGGTCCTTATCCACAAAAGTGATCGGTGTCACAGGCAGCAATGGCAAAACGGTAGTCAAGGAGTGGTTAGCCTCCATCTTAAGCATAAAGTACAAGACATTCAAAAGCCCTAAGTCTTATAACTCCCAAATAGGAGTGCCGCTTTCCATATTTCAGATAACTGAAGAAGATGAATATGCTATACTGGAAGCAGGTATCTCTACTACTGGCGAGATGGTAAAGCTCCAAAAAATGATAGTTCCTAATATTGGTATTTTGACCAATATTGGATCTGCACACGATGAAGGATTTGAAAATAAAAATTCGAAGATAGAAGAGAAATTAAAGCTATTTAGTAATGTGGACACGATGATTTTTTGCGCAGATCAAAAGTGGATTAGCAGTAGTAATTTTACAAAAAAAACAGATCAATATACTTGGAGCAAAAAATCAAAAGGACCCCTCCAAAAAGTATTTATTACTAAAGAACAGAATAAGTCTACTATACAATTTTCTTGCCACAAGAAACCCTATAAGTTCGATGTAAAATTCATTGATAATGCTTCGCTAGAAAATGTGATGCATTGCATCACAGTAGCACTCGTTCTAAAACTTACCGAAGCTGAAATACAAAAAGGATTAGATGGCTTGTACGCAGTGGAGATGCGCTTGCAAATGTTGGCCGGCGAGAATCAATGTATTCTCATCAATGATGCATACACCGCTGACATTGAATCCTTGACCGCTGGACTGGACTTTCAGGATAGACAACATACAGGTAAAAGTAAAACCGTCATCTTATCTGACTTCTTGCAATCAGGCAAAGGAGAAAGAAAATTGTACGCTCAAATTGCTAGGCTATGCCTGCAATATAGTGTACGTAAAGTTTTCGGAATCGGAAACGAAATTGGCATTTTAGATTCGTTTTTAGATGCTAGTATTGAGCGCTATTTTTATCAAGATACAGCTGCCTATTTACGTCATCAAAAAGAGGTGCCTCCAGTGAATGAAATAATCTTAGTAAAAGGGGCAAGACGATTTCAATTTGAAAAAATAATAGAGATACTTAGCGAAAAAAGACATGAAGCGAGTCTACAAGTAGACCTCAGTGCGCTGATGCATAACGTACAATTTTTTCAAAGCAGACTGAATAAGAAGACCAAACTGTTAGCCGTAATCAAGGCATCTGGATATGGCAGCGGCGCCATCCAAATAGCAAGCATTCTCGAAAAATCTAAGGTGGATTATTTTGGCGTGGCATATGTCAATGAAGGTATAGCTTTGCGTCAAAAAGGAATCCGAAAACCTATACTAGTATTAAATTGCCAAGCAGCTACATTCCCTGCTTTATTGGGATATGATTTGGAACCAGAGATCTATTCTATGGAGCAGTTATCACAGCTGATTTCTTTCATGCAGGATCATCAGAAGATAAATATCCATCTCAAAATCGATACAGGGATGAACCGTCTAGGCTTCCAAGAGGAGGAGCTAGATCAACTAGCATATCTGCTCATCAAGGCTAAAAAGCAAATAAGGGTAAAGAGCATACTAACCCATTTAGCAGCTAGTGATGTTCCCGCTGAGGATTCCTTTAGTAAAACGCAGCTGCTTCATTTTGATAAAGCCTATATCTATCTAGTAGATAGGCTAAAATATAGATGTGATCGTCACGCGCTCAATACCGCTGGGATACTTAGATTTCCCGAATATCAGTATGAAATGGTGCGCTTAGGCTTAGGGCTATATGGTATAGATCCGTCTGGTGAGACAAATGATGTATTGCAGGAGGTATTGTCATTCAAAGCCAGTATTACCCAAATAAAGCAGCTTTCTGCTGGTGATACCGTGGGATATAACAGAAAAGGCAAGGTCAAAAGCAATAAGAAAATAGCCATCATCAACGTTGGATATGCAGATGGCTTGTTAAGAAAAGCAGGCAACGGTCGCTTTAAAGTACTGATCAATGGACAATTAGCACCCACCATAGGGAATATATGTATGGATATGAGCATGATAGATATAAGTAAAATAGCGGATGCAAAAGTCAATGACGAAGTATTGCTTTTTGGTAAAGGCCATTCTGTAGGGCATTTATGCAAAGCACTTGACACTATACCGTATGAAGTCTTCACTGGTATCTCAGAAAGAATAAAACGAGTCTATTACCAAGAATAAAATTGTTAATTTCGTGGTTTGTTAGGATGCCAATTCGGCAGCAGTAAACCAGTATAACCTTAAACAAATAACATATTAAAGATGAAGTATATAAGTTGCTTAGTTTTCGTTTTGAGTGCATCTTTTATGATGGCTCAAGCAGATGATGATGTGCTCTTTTCTGTAGAAGGAACTCCTGTGTACGTGGGAGAGTTCAAATACATCTACGAGAAAACAAATCAAGGGGAAGCGGACTACTCTCAAGAATCTGTAGAAGAATATATGGACCTGTACAAAAAATTTAAACTGAAGGTGCAGCGAGCGCGTGATATAAAGTTGGATACTATATCTGGATTGAAAAAAGAACTGGCTGGTTACCGGAAGCAATTGGCTAACTCTTACTTGATAGATAAAGAAGTGACAGAGCGTCTAATGCAAGAAGCATATGCTCGTAAGAAACTCGATGTCAATATCAGTCACATCATGGTACAGTTACCAAAAGATGTCACTCCTCAAGATACTCTAGTCAAATTTAATAAGATTATGGATATCTATAAACAGCTAAAGGGTGGAAAAAAGTTTGAAGAGATGGTTTCTCAGTCTGAAGACAAAACTTCTATAAAGAAAAGAGGCAACATTGGTTTCGTCACAGCCATGCTACCAGATGGTTTTTATAATCTAGAGACTGCAGCCTACAATACTAATGTCGGTGGGTTCTCCAAACCCGTACGCACCCGTGTTGGCTATCATATAGTGCAAGTCAATGGTAAGCGCCCAGCTAGAGGGCAAGTAGAAGCTGCGCACATACTGATTAGAAACAATAATGCAAAAATGCCAGAGCTGAAAAGTCCACGCAAACCAGAGGTGATTATTCAGCAGATATATGATGAGTTGGAAGGAGGCGCTACCTTCGAATCTTTGGTAGTCAAGTCTGAAGACAAATCTAGTGTTTCCAATGGTGGTTCCTTAGGTAAATTTGGGATAGGACGATTCGACCCAAAATTTGAAAATGCAGTTTTTGATTTGAAAGATGGAGAATACTCCAAACCGATCCAATCAGCTGCTGGATGGCATATAGTGAAGAAAATAAAATCATACGAACAACTTCCATTTGATGAAGAGCGAGGTAGATTACAGAATATGATCAAGAAAGATTCTCGCTATGAGATAGCTAAGGAGTCTATGATAGGTCGTATACAAAAGGAGAATAATTTTAAGCAATATGATAAAGTTGTTTCTCAATTTAGAAATACCCTGAATGATGAATTTACTACTTATAAGTGGAAAGCCAATCCGAAGCCTGTCAATAAGGTTCTGTTCACACTTGGAAAGGAAAGCTATATCCAATCTGAGTTGGAGACATATTTGGAGCAGGCGAGTCGAAAGCGTCAGCGAATGGGTCGCAATGGCGAAGTCGCAGCCACCTTTGATCAGCTCTATCAAGAATTTGTGAAGATGAAAACATTGGAATTTGAAGAGAAACAATTAGAGAAGAAGTTTCCAGAATTTAAATACTTAATGAAGGAATATGAAGAAGGAATATTACTTTTTGAAGCTACCAAAACAGAAATATGGGATCGTGCTTCACAAGATAGTGTAGGACTAGCGCAGCACTTCGAGCTAATAAAAAAATCGCCAAAGTTTCAGTGGAAGCAGAGAGCAGAAGTTACTTTCTACAACGTAAAACCTGAAGCAAAAGAAATGCTAAAAACCATACGTAAAATGGCTGCTAAGAAAGATACCAAAGTCGTAACAGATAAATTTAACAAGGATAAAAATAGTATAGTAAAAGTGCGACGCGAAACTTTTGAAGCTGGAAAAAATAAGATCGTAGATGGCATGAAGTGGAAGCCTGGCGCCTTGTCTGAAGTAGAAATAAATGAGCAAGATGGTTCTTTCAATTTTATCAAAATAGAAAAGATCATCCCTGCTACTGGTAAATCCTTAAGTGAAGCAAGAGGCTACGCAGTAGCAGATTACCAAGATCACTTGGAAGCTAAATGGATCAAAGATTTAGAATTATCTTATAAAATCGACGTCAATCAGAAAGTATTAGATCAGTTGATAAAGTAAATATGTCTCTTAGATGAATAGTTGGTGGTGGCTTTTAATTTTATGCGGATGCTTCTCCTGTAATAACAATAATGGGACACCTCACAAAAATGGCCCAAAGAAGAAGTTGTTGGCGCAAGTCTATAATAAGCAATTATATACCTCCGATCTAGATGGCATCCTTCCTGAGCAGTACAAACCTGAGGACAGTATTATGATACATAATGCGTACATAGAAAACTGGCTGCGTGATGCTGTTTTGATGCAGGAAGCAGAACATAAAATAGCGCAGAATATAGATATCGACCAACTTGTTAAAGACTATAGATCCACTTTGATCTTACATAATTACGAAGAAATTATTATCAAGACTCAGCTTGATTCGACCATAACCGAAACTCAGATTAATGATTTCTACGAAGCCAATAAGGACAGCTACCAGCTTAAAAATCCATTGGCAAGATTGTGGTACATGAAAATTCCTAAAAACTCTATTGAATTAGAGCAAGTGGATAAGTGGTGGCAAAGTAGTGATACGGATGATCGGCTAAATTTAATCGATTACTGCATGCGGTATGCTGAAGTCTATTACCTAAATAATAATGATTGGTCGGATCTAGAAAAAATTAAGCGTACAATACCAACTAATTTAGTCCCTCAGAGCACTTTTACCCAAGCAGGAGCAAATATTACACGCTCAGATGATCAATACAAATACTATCTTCGCATCCTAGAAATAATAGAGAAGAACGAATCACCACCGATTGACTATATTAGGAAAAAGGCACAACAAGTGATTTTACAACGTAGAAAGTCGAAATTACTAGCAGAACATCGCGAGAAGTTGTACGAAAAAGAAATAAATAACGTAAAAGTATTTACTCAATGAAAATTTATATCACTACTGTATTGTTTGTTCTTCCCCTCATCATCTTTGGGCAGAGAGAAAAAATTGATGATATCATAGCACAAGTTGGAGAAGAGATCATCTTGCTATCTGAGATAGAAGAACAGTTTGCCTTAGTATCTGCTCAGCAAGGAGATTTACCACCAGAAGCGAAGTGCAATATTATCGACCAACTTTTGTCTCAAAAATTAATCTTGAATCAAGCGGCGCTAGATAGTATAGTAGTATCAGAGGACGAAATAGAAACACAACTCAATGCTAGAATCGATAGAATTCTTAGCTACATGCAAGGTGACGTGGCTCAATTTGAAGCATACTACGGCAAGTCGGTTAATAAAGTGAAAGAAGAATTTCGCACTGACCTGCGTGCGCAAATAACTACGGAGCGAATGCAGTCTATCATCTTGGGTGATGTAAAGATCACACCGTCAGAAGTAAAAGACTTTTTTGCACTTATTCCTAAGGATAGCCTACCCTACTTCAATTCTGAGGTAGAAATAGGAGAGCTGGTTTTCAAGCCTAAGATAAATGATGAGGAACGTCTAAAGGCCAAAGCTAAAGCGCAAGAGATCAGAGATCGTATAGTAGAAGGTGGAGAAGACTTTGCGGAGCTAGCGAGTATATATTCAGAGGATCCTGGTTCTGGGAAGTTGGGTGGCGAACTAGGCTGGGCTAAGCGTAATACTTTTGTTCCAGAATTTGAAGCTTCTGCTTATACTTTAGAGAAAGGTGAAATTTCACAACTAGTAGAAACGGAATTCGGGTTTCATATTCTACAGTTAATCGAGCGCAGAGGAAATAGTATTAAAGTAAGACACATTTTGATCAAGCCTGTAATCACACAAGCAGACCTTGATAAGGCTTCTGCAGCGCTGGATAGTATTCGAAATGAGATTGCTGTAGATAGTATTACTTTTAGCAGAGCAGTTAAGCGCTTTGGGGATGATAAAACGCAGAGTTATAATAATGATGGCGTCATGGTAAATCCACAAACGGGTAACGGTTTTTTTGAAATCGGTGATTTGGAGCCGGATATTTATTTCGCCATTGACACATTAGCTGTGAATCAGATGACTTCTCCGATGGAATTTAAAAGCCCAAGTGGTGAGGTGATGTACAGGATTGTTCTTTTAAAGTCTAGAACTAAGCCGCACAAAGCAGATCTTGCACAGGACTACAGCCGCATTCAAAAAGCTGCTCTTGAGTCAAAGAAAAATACTTTTATCAACAATTGGGTAGAGGAGAAAATCGGCTCTACGTATATTAATTTTGATGATCCTTACGGCACTTGCGGTGCTATAAATGAGCGTTGGCTGAGAGTAAACTAAATTAATTTCGATTTCGGAATGAGGATTTCGGAATAAAAAAAAGAATTTTGATTTCGGGATTGTAGGGCTTTGAATTTCTCTAAAATATAATTCTTATTTGGGGCCGTGCCTTTACTTCGTAGGCACCGGGCTCTCTGCTATATTCCTTTTTTTGCGAAGGGCAAAAAAAAGGAATGCCGCTGCCGATCCCTCGTCCTTGTACCGCTTTGGCTTTCGCCTCGCCTGTTATGAAGGAAAAGCCATGTCAAAATAAATTTTGACATGGCTTTTTTTGTTTTTCAATAAAAGACTAGATGTTATCTAACGCCGTGCATTAATCGCTTAATAACTGGGTTTAATAAAATTCCTAATAGTCCAAGTGCGATAGGAACAATCGTAAATATCATGAAGAAGGTAGTCAAGGAATATTCACTCGTGATCTCTTCAATCTTACCACCCATCAGACCAGCAAACTTATTACCAATCGCGATGGCGATATACCATACTCCAAACATCAAGGCAATCATTCTACCTGGAACTAATTTACTAATATAAGATAGGGCCACAGGTGATAAGCATAACTCTCCAAGCGTATGGAAAAGATATGCCAAGATCAACCAGATTATACTTACCGTTGCTACTTCTGCTCCAGAAGGAATCGACATTGATCCGAATGCTAAGGCACCAAAACCTACTCCTAACAGAATCAATCCTAATCCATATTTAGAGGCTGCACTTGGATTATATTTACTCTCCCACCATTTAGAAAACAGCGGCGCAAACATAATGATGAACAGTGAATTCAATATCCCGAACCAAGTGGCGGGAATCTCTACTTCGTTTTCTATGATGGATTGTACGGTGGCAGTTATTATAGGAGATTGTTTTCCTGATTCCTTCACTGCATTTCTAGCTGCTTCAGATTTTTCTGCATTCAAATAAAGCAACTTACCCTTTACTTCAAGTAAGTTGACCTTATCTCCAACTTTGATATCTCCAGGCTCGATCACCTTCGTTGTCTTATTGACAATTTTAGCACCGGCAGCTGGAGCCATTGACTCCAATACATTTGTATAGGTAATAACTGCTGCACCGTTTTCACCTGTAGTTACATTTTCAATCGTTTGGTAATCTACTATCAATGCATTTGAACTCAAGTTTCTATTGATCATCCAAAAGATCAAAATCCAGATCATCACGAAACTAGACCCTAAGACAATATTTGAAAGCTTGTACTTATTGAAAGTCTGACCAAATAGCTTGATCAGTACCCAAGTAATAATTCCCACCGGGATCACGGTGATTAAGATATTTACAACCGTGAAGATAGTAGCCCAGCTGCCAGACATTATTCTACCAGTATAGCTGTTGGCAAAAATGGTCATAGATCCACCCGCTTGTTCGAAACATGCCCAGAAACAGACAGTCATAACCGCGAAAATTACAATCGCAATCATCCGATCCATAGTCTGCTTTGGATACCTAATAATTCTCGATACCAACAAAAATAAAAAAACAAAAACACCCGTAAGGATATAATAGTTAGAGATATCACTATCTCCAAATTTTAGGAAATTCATATCTGCTATCGCAGATAATGGATCGTTTATTATCCACGTTACACCAATGAATGCTGCAATTCCGATTAATATTTTATCTAAAGACGTAAATGGATTAAGTTTATCTTCAGCAAATTCTAATATTGGAGTCACTTCCTTCTCACCTACTTTTACCTCAGGTGCTTTTCCTATCTCACCAAAAATGCCTTGTGCTAGATAAAATTGTAATGCACCCAAAAGCATGAAAATTCCTGCCAGTCCAAAGCCGTAACTCCACGATACTTTCTCTCCTATATATCCGCAAAGTAATATTCCTAAAAAAGCTCCAGCATTTACACCCATGTAAAATATAGTGTAGGCACCGTCCTTTTTCTCAGGCGTATCCTTGTACATATGAGATATGATAGATGTCATATTTGGTTTGAACAAGCCATTCCCAATAATCAAAAGTCCTATCCCTATGTAGAGAAACATATGTGCAAACTCGATGGCCATGGAGGCATGCCCCAAAGTCATAATTAAAGCTCCCCATATAACCGCTTTGCGATATCCAATATGATTATCCGCAAGATATCCACCCAAAATTGGTGTCAAATAAACCATAGCCGTATACGTACCATATAGTGCAAGTGCTTGACTACTCGTCCAATCCCATCCGCCAATACCGATAGAACTCATCAAGAATAGCACAAGAATTCCTCTCATTCCATAGTAGGAAAATCGTTCCCACATTTCCGTAAAGAAAAGAACAAATAGTCCCGAGGGATGACCTAGTACGGTTGATTTAAAAATGTCATTATTTGCTGTACTCATATTGGCTAAGATTTATTTTCAGAAAGTAAACTAATAGAATAGCCCTGCTGAAAAACAACAAGGCTATTTTAAATTGTAATTGTTATTTATTTTAAATAATTCGTTAGTCGATTCCGTGCATTAATCTCTTCATAACCCCTTTAAGCAAAATTAGAACTGCTCCAGCAGCTATGGGTATAATAGTAAATATTAAAAAGAAAGTAGACATGGAGTAAGTTTCTGTTATCGCATCAATGTAAGAACCCGTTAGGCCTGCAGCTGTGTTTGCTATGAAGTTAGCAACGAACCATACACCAAACATCAGACCTACTATCTTCATAGGTGCTAATTTACTGACGTAAGATAATCCGACGGGAGATATACAGAGCTCGCCTAGCGTATGAAATAAATAAGCAGCTATTAGCCATACCATGCTTACAGATGCAGTTTTTGCACCTTGTGGAATACTCATAGAACCATATGCTAAAATTGCAAAACCAATACCAAGAAGTATGAGACCCATCGCAAATTTTACTGGTCCAGAAGTGATAATTTTTGCTTCCCAAAATTTACCGAATAAAGGAGCAAAAACAATGATAAAAAAGGAATTTAGGATTCCAAACCAAGAGGCAGGCACTTCGGCAGAACTATTAGCCCATTGGTTTTTTAACATCCAAATAATAATGCACCATATAATTGCGAAACTCAATCCTAGAAATACATTTGCCATTGGGTAATGACTAAATGTAACACTAAATAGTTTGAATAACACCCATGTAATAACTATCATTGGCACCACCGTTAGTAAAGTATTCGCGATCTTAAATGTATTTGCACCCGTTCCAGTAAGAACCCTATCGGTATAGTCGTTTGCAAAGATTGTCATAGATCCACCAGCCTGCTCGAAAGCCCACCAAAAGAAAATTGTAAAAAAAGCAAAAATCCCAATTGCAATGACGCGATCCCTTTTTACATTGTCAGGCACATTATCATCATTTCCAATTTCTTCTTCAAAGTCATCGTCATTTACACTGGCTTTACTACCTATATTAGCTCTCTCGTTAGCATCAGCTACAGCCTCACTAGGGCTTAAACCTATGCTCCCAAATATCTTTTGAGAAAACCAGAATTGTAACATTCCAAAGAACATAAAAACACCTGCTAGGCCAAAGCCGTATGACCAGCCAACAGTTTCTCCTATATATCCACAAAGTAAAATTCCCAAGAATGCACCTGCATTTATTCCCATATAAAATATAGTGTAGGCGGCATCCTTTTTAGTACCATTCTCCTTATAAATTTTTCCAACTATAGAAGAGATATTTGGCTTAAAGAGACCATTTCCTAGCACAAGACAAGAAAGACCAATATAAAACGTCATACTGGTTTCAAAAGCCATAGAGGCATGTCCTATGGTCATAATCAGAGCTCCAAGGGTAACTGCATTTCTATAACCCAATAATTTATCAGCAATTACACCACCTAAGATCGGGGTTATATAAACGAGGCCTGTGTACCAAGCATACAAACTCAATGCCTCTGATCGCTCCCAACCCCAGCCGCCATCATCAAAAGATGAAACTAAAAAGAGGACCAAAAGAGCACGCATTCCGTAATAAGAGAACCGTTCCCACATTTCAGTAAAAAAGAGGACGAATAAACCAGAAGGATGGTCAAGAATTGTTTTCTGGTTCACTGAGGAACCACCATATAGATTGGCCATTAATGTAGATTTAAGGTTTTAAGTATGTGCAAAACCCCAAAATAATCCTTTTTGTAGAACTTATGTAAAGTATCCAGCCTTAATTTAACAATTTATCGGGGAGTGGCTGATCGG
>ENA-ORXM01001959-ORXM01001959.1-marine-metagenome-genome-assembly--contig:-NODE-1959-length-26000-cov-22.955599_pt1 | contig 26000 bp, 25 predicted proteins | sample MGYA00237867_ERZ511480 | MGnify/ENA primary metagenome ERZ511480 (study PRJEB26309, sample SAMN06266103) | marine metagenome | isolation source: Algal blade | place: United Kingdom:Sidmouth, United... | reverse complement strand
GAGTTGAAATTAATCTAATTCAGAAACAAAGTTAATTGCTCGACCAATGTATGAAGCTGGCGTCATTTCAGCAAGTTGATCTTTAGCTGATTGCGGCATATCAAGTGTTGAAATAAATTCGCGCATAGAGTCAGCATTTACACGTTTACCACGTGTTAATTCTTTAAGTTTTTCATATGGCTTTTCAATTCCGTAACGACGCATAACTGTTTGAATAGGCTCTGCTAATACTTCCCAATTTTTATCTAACTCATCTAGTAAAGCTTGCTCGTTTACTTGTAGCTTGCTGATACCTTTTAAAGTAGCACCGTAGGCAATAAGCGCATGTCCAAAACCAACACCTAAGTTACGTAATACTGTTGAATCAGTTAAGTCGCGTTGCCAGCGAGAAATAGGTAGTTTTTGAGCTAAATGCCCTAATATAGCATTTGCAATACCTAAGTTACCTTCTGAGTTTTCAAAATCGATTGGGTTAACTTTATGAGGCATGGTAGATGAACCAATTTCTCCTGCAATTGTTTTTTGCTTAAAGTGACCAAGGGCAATGTAACCCCAAACGTCACGATCAAAATCAATTAAAATAGTGTTAAAACGGGCAACGGCATCAAAAAGTTCAGCAATGTAATCATGCGGTTCAATTTGGGTGGTAAATGCATTCCATGTTAAACCTAATGAACTTACAAATTCGTTTGAAAAGCTGTGCCAGTTAACTTCTGGGTAAGCCGATATGTGGGCATTATAATTACCTACAGCGCCATTAATTTTACCTAAAATTTCTACCGCAGCTATTTGGTCACGTTGACGCTTTAAACGAACGTATACATTTGCCATTTCTTTACCCATAGTACTTGGTGAAGCGGGTTGTCCGTGGGTACGACACATCATTGGCATTGATTGATATTCAAAGGCTAATGCTTTTATTTCAGTAAGAATTTCGTCAATAACAGGTAACAATACGTTAGTGCGACATTCATTTAACATTAAACCGTGAGATAGGTTGTTAATATCTTCTGAGGTACAAGCAAAATGAATAAATTCGGTTACCGCATTTAATTCAGCATTGTTGGCAATTTTATCTTTTAAAAAATATTCAACGGCTTTTACATCGTGATTTGTAGTCGCTTCAATTTTTTTAATACTTAAAGCGTCTTGTTCAGAAAAGTTGTCTACAATCGCGTTAAGTACATTATTAGCATCGTTACTAAAAGCTGGAACTTCAACTATTTCAGAGGTTTCTGCTAATTTTTGCAACCAGCGTACTTCAACTGTTACACGGTATTTTATTAAACCAAACTCGCTGAATATAGGGCGTAAGGCTTTAGTTTTACTGCCATAACGTCCGTCAACCGGTGATATTGCACTTAATGCTGAAAGTTCCATGATATTTTCCAAATTAAATTAAATAATATGTTTTAAAACCAATAACCTAAGCTATTTGTTTTAGTAATGATTCTGCACATTCCACTATTTTAGAACGAGCAAATAATATATTTCTTCTTTTACCGCCTACTTGTCTCCACAGTACCGCGGAGCGTATTCCAGCTAATAATAACGATCTAATTTTATGTTGATTAACCGGTTGTTTCAAAATAGTAGGTTCGCCTGCCACCTGAATAGGAGAGCCTAAAGGGCTAATAATATCGCTATAAATACTGGCAATGCTGGCAATAAGAGTTTCACTGTTTATTTCATAATGGGCAAGTTGTCGTTCACATTGCTCAATTCTTTCACCGAGTAACGACATTTGCTTATTACGTTTACTTAACCGACGCTCTAAGCCCAATAAGCTTACAACGTAGCGCGTAAGTTCAGGATCTTTATTTTTTGATTGATTACCTAAATGTTGAGTTAACGTACTAAGCCCTATTTTAAGGTTGGCTAAGTCGTTGCCGTAAACGTCTAAGGTGCTTGTTGGTGAAGTGTTCATAATACTATTGAGTAAAATGATCAATTCATTTTCTTCGATTTGACCCGTTCTCGACAATTTTTGCACCCAGTAAGCTACTTGGCAAATGGCGGCTAATGTGAGGGTTTGTTCTTTCATTACATTCATTATATTAAGTGTTTATTATGTTTAGTTAGGCTGTTTACACCTTGAATTTAAATAATATATTTTTAACAACAGATGATTAACGGATAAGTGTATTGATAATTCCGCCACCTAAGCATATGTCGTTTTGATAAAATACAACTGATTGTCCAGGTGTTACAGAGCTTTGTTGCTCGTCGAACATTACCAAATATTCACCATTTGCCATTGGCGATAGGTTACAAGCTACATCATCTTGGCGATAGCGTGTTTTTACTGTACATTTTATTGGGTTAACAAGTTCGTTCCTATTCACTAAGTGTAATTGATTACCAATTAAACCTTTTGAAAATAATCGTGGATGATTATGCCCCTGACCCACAATAAGTACATTGCGTATTAAATCTTTTTCAACAACATACCACGGCTCTTCACCTGAGTTGGCTAAACCACCAATACGTAAACCTTTTCTTTGCCCTAATGTGTGATACATCAAACCATCGTGTTTACCAATAACGTCACCTTCAGCTGATTCAATATTACCCGGTTGAGCAGGGAGATATTGAGCGAGAAAGTCTTTAAATTTGCGCTCACCAATAAAACAAATACCGGTACTGTCTTTTTTATTATGAGTAATTAAATCAGCGTGTTCAGCTATTTCTCGTACCTTTGGTTTTTCAATATTACCTACGGGGAATAAAGTACGGCCCACTTGTTCGTGGCTTAGGGTATATAAAAAATAACTTTGATCTTTGTTAGTGTCTAAACCACGTAACATTGACCACTTACCTTGTTTAAATTTACGTTGTACGTAGTGACCAGTAGCAATGTAATCGGCATTTAAATCTTCGCAAGCAAATTCTAAAAAGGCTTTAAATTTAATTTCTTTATTACACATAATATCAGGATTTGGTGTTCTACCTGCTTTGTATTCAGCCAAAAAGTATTCAAAAACATTGTCCCAATATTCTGTGGCAAAATTTATGGTATGTAATTTTATGCCTAACTTTTCACACACAGCTTTAGCATCTTCTAAATCTTGGGCGGCGGCACAATATTCTTCTGTATCGTCTTCTTCCCAATTTTTCATGAATAAACCTTCAACCTGATAACCTTCTTGCAGCAGTAAATAGGCTGAAACCGAAGAATCTACACCACCAGACATACCAACAACCACTTTAGTATTTTCTGGTTTTTTGTCTGCGGGTGCTTGAGTTGGTTCATCACGTTTATTTAAAGAAACATTTTTTGATGAAGCACTATCTGATGATTTATTGCTTGATGCGAGTGTCGTCATGGAAATTTAAATCGTAAAAATAAGGCGCGCAATTATAGCATGTGTGTAATTTAGTAAACAGGCTAAATATTACTTTTTAACAACGATAAAGGTATTTTTTTTCCATGTTTTTTCTGGGCTAAATAATCTTCAATACATTCTAGCACCATCGGGCTTCTCAGCTGTGCTGATAGTGCTTTAACTTCATTTAAAGTAAACCAATGAGTGGCTATTATGTCATCGTCTTGCGGAATTCCTTGCACTAAGTTATCTAATTCAATAACAAAGCAAAAACGCATAAAATAAAGCTTAAATTCAGGTCGATGATAATAATATATACCATTTAAATATTGAGGCTCGAGGGGTAAACCGGTTTCTTCTAATATTTCTCTTTGCGCTGCAACAATTAAATTTTCACCTGCCTCTAAATGCCCAGCAGGTTGATTGTAAACGACATTGCCATTTTCTAATTCTTCTACTAATAAGTATTTGTTGTTGCAGGCAATTACCGCGGCAACTGTGGTATTGGGTTTGAACTGATCACTACCGTGCTCATTATCAACATAACCGTTATTATTATCAGAATTCATAAGTGACCTTGTTTTTAAGTTTTTTTATATAATTATTTATACGTTAGAGATTTTAGATAGGTTAAGTAATAACTTTGTATTCACCATTATTGATGTTTTCAATGGAATATTGACCTATAGATGCTCTAATTAATCTTAAAGTAGGAAAACCGATATTAGCTGTCATACGTCGTACCTGGCGGTTCCTCCCTTCTTTTATTGAGATACTTAACCAAGTAGTGGGGATGTTTTTCCGCTCTCTAATCGGAGGTGTTCTTGGCCAAATAAGCGGTTCAGCCATAATAGAAACTTTAGCCGGTAAGGTTACCCCATCTTTTAATTCCACACCCTCTTGTAGTTTTTTTAGGTGCTTTGCAGATGGTGTGCCTTCAACTTGCACCCAATAAGTTTTTTCGGTTTTTTGTTTTGGGTTGGCTAATTTGTGTTGAAGCTTGCCATCGTTGGTTAACAGCAATAAACCTTCACTATCACGGTCTAATCTACCTGCTGCATAAACTTCTTTAACATTGATATAGTCAGCCAATGTTTTGCGTTTTTGATCATCAGTAAATTGGCTTAATACATCAAAAGGTTTATTAAATAATACTATAACCGTAGGAGCAGTATTATCACTTTTTTTATTTAACCCCTTTGAAGAATAGGCTTTAGCATGAGTCAATTTTTTGTTTTTAGGCAGGGCACAGGAAGGCTTATTTAACGTGTTTTTATGGGTATTATGTTTATTATTCATGCTTTTTTCAGGATCATTCATGCTATTAATCTCGAATATATAACTTATCATATCGGTAGGTATATTAATGTATTTTTAAATCCGATAAAATGCACGGCAATACCTTTAAATAGGCTAAATAAAAATTACAGCAAAATATTTACTTATTTTTATTTATGCCCGACTATAAACGGCGAGTAGGACATTCAATGACAAATTCTAAGATCATCTATACTATTACTGACGAAGCACCAGCTTTGGCTACACAGTCTTTATTACCTATTATTCAAGCATTTACTAAATCTTCAGGCATCGATATCGAAACTCGTGATATTTCATTAGCCGGTCGTATACTTGCAAATTTATCTGAGTATTTACCAGCCGACCAAAAAGTTGCTGACGCGCTAGCTGAGTTAGGCGATTTAGCCAAAACTCCTGAAGCCAACATTATAAAATTACCGAATGTTTCAGCCTCAATTCCACAACTTCAAGCGGCAATTAAAGAGCTACAAGCTAAAGGTTTTGCTTTACCTGAATATCCTGAAAATGCAAAAACAGACGAACATAAAGCTATTAAAGCATGTTATGCCAAAGTATTAGGTTCTGCGGTAAATCCGGTTTTACGTGAAGGTAACTCTGATCGTCGTGCGCCAAGCTCGGTTAAGCAATTCGCTAAAAATAATCCTCACCGCATGGGAGCTTGGGCAAAAGATTCAAAATCTCATGTGTCGCACATGACCAGTGGCGACTTTTACGGTAGCGAGCAATCAGTAACGTTAGCTGATGCAACTGACGTAAAAATTGAGTTTGTAGGTAAAGACGGTACGGTTAATGTATTAAAAGCATCAACTCCATTATTAGCTGGCGAAATTATTGATTCTTCTGTAATGAGCGCAAAAGCATTACAAGCCTTTTTAGCTGAGCAAATAGCAGATGCAAAAGCTAAAGGTGTTTTATTTTCATTACACATGAAAGCCACCATGATGAAAGTTTCAGACCCTATCATTTTTGGTCAATGCGTTTCAGTATTCTACAAAACTGTACTGGAAAAACATGCTGAATTATTTGCTGATTTAGGTGTTGATGTTAACAATGGTATCGGTGACGTTTACGCTAAAATTAAAACGCTTGACGAAGCAAAACAAGCAGAGGTAAAAGCCGACTTAGATGCGGTTTATACTGATGCCCCAGCAATGGCAATGGTAGATTCAGATAAAGGTATTACAAATTTACACGTACCAAGCGACGTAATTATTGATGCGTCAATGCCAGCTATGATCCGCGGCGGTGGTAAAATGTGGAATGCCGCTGGTAACGAGCAAGACACCAAAGCAGTTATTCCTGATCGTTGTTATGCAACACTTTATGATGAAACGATCAAATTCTGTATTGAAAATGGTGCATTTGACGTAACAACTATGGGTACAGTACCTAATGTTGGTTTAATGGCACAAAAAGCTGAGGAATATGGTTCGCACGATAAAACTTTCCAAATGGGAGCTGCTGGTGTTGTTAAAGTTATTGACTCATCGGGTAAGGTTTTAATGGAGCAAAATGTTGAAGCTGGTGATATTTTCCGTATGTGCCAAGCAAAAGATTTACCTATTCAAGACTGGGTTAAATTAGCGGTTAACCGTTCACGTTTATCAAATACTCCTGCTATTTTTTGGTTAGATGCGAACCGTGCTCACGATGCTGAAATGATCAAAAAAGTGGAAGCCTATTTACCACAACACGATACAACGGGTTTAGATATTAAAATTTTATCACCGGTGGAAGCAACAAAACTTACATTAGCACGTGCAAAAGCTGGCGAAGATACTATTTCAGTTACGGGTAATGTATTACGTGATTACTTAACTGATTTATTCCCAATTTTAGAATTGGGGACTTCTGCTAAAATGCTTTCAATTGTTCCACTAATGAACGGTGGTGGTTTATTTGAAACAGGTGCAGGCGGTTCAGCACCTAAGCATGTTCAGCAGTTTGAAAAAGAAAATTACTTACGTTGGGATTCATTAGGTGAATTTTTAGCTTTAGCCGCTTCTTTAGAGCATCTATCTAATACAAGAAATAATGCAAAAGCCCAAGTTTTAGCTGATACGTTAGATAAAGCTACCGCTAAATTTTTAGCTGAAAATAAATCTCCAGCACGTAAAATTGGCCAAATTGATAACCGTGGCTCTCATTTTTACTTAGGTTTATATTGGGCACAAGCACTTGCTGAGCAATCAGAAAATGCTGAGTTACAAGCTGAATTTACGCCAATTGCCAAAAAATTAACTGAGCAAGAAACGACTATTGTTAACGAATTAAATAGTGTACAAGGTTCAGCTCAAAACATAAATGGTTATTACATGGCTGATATCGCTCTAGCTTCAAAAGCGATGCGTCCAAGTAAAACATTGAATGATATAATTGCTCAAGCCTAACTACTTTAGTTAGCTTTAGCTCCGCAATTGATATTTAGCTACTCACTTTAAATTGTTGATAACATTATTAGTAAAAATATAACTAAAGCAGGGGTGATGATAGCTTAAGCATAGCTAGCGTATAGCTAAGTCAAAATAGTTAAGTCAAAACAGTTAAGCATGATTAAGCGATGCTAAAAATTAAGGTTGAGAGAAATCTCAGCCTTTTTTATTGTGCTCTTTTAGGTTTTGAGTTTGATTTTTTAGGTCTTGAGGTTTTAAATTAGACTTAGTTGTTTTTTTGGTTGGTATTTTTAGCTCATTAAATGCTTAATGGCTATTTTGAGATTTTATTTCTAAGGCGGATTTTAAAAACTAGAAGGCTTTATAGAAGATAAATTATTATTATTTAATATATCTAGGGTGGGTAAATAGGGTGGGTTAAATAAGTTAGCGGGAATAAAAATAAGTTAACAAAATTCATATCCCCCTTAATAACTTATACAAATTACTCGTCTTTAGCTTCTATTTCTGATGGAGTAATACACGCCGCATGATGACCTTTTGGTCCAGCGTCAATTTCGTAATTTACATCTTGTCCGGCTTTTAATGTTCGATAGCCTTCCATTTGAATAGTTGAGTAGTGAGCAAATATATCTTCACCACCTTCATCTGGACGAATAAATCCGAAACCTTTAGCATTATTGAACCATTTAACTGTACCCTGTGCCATAATTCTACATCCTTTAATTAAAATGAACTTGGTATATTACTTGAACATTAAGTATTGAGTAAATTGATACGTAATTAAACACATCGCTAATGAATCCTAAGTAGTTTTAATTATTAGTCAAGTAAAACTTTACTATTTGTTAACATCCTTTAACATTTAAATTGATTTAAAATTACAGCAAAACTCTCATCTACAGGCTAATATATAATTATGAGTAAATGGAAAGAGCTCACCGATAATCAAGAGCTACTAGAAGAAAAGATTGAAATAGACAATGCAAAACCCCCGATGTATAACGTTATTTTACTAAATGATGATTATACTCCGATGGATTTTGTGGTAGAAGTACTACGTATATTCTTTAATATGGATTCTGAAAGAGCCACTGACATAATGCTTGATATCCATTACAAAGGTAAAGCAAGTTGTGGCACATTTACTGCTGAAATTGCAGAAACTAAAGTAAGCCAAGTGAATAACTTCGCTACTGAAAACCAGCACCCGTTGCAATGTAAAATGGAAAAAGTGTAAACCCGTAAGTTTTGACTGTGGAGTAAACTATGCTAAATAAAGATTTAGAAATTTCATTAAACTTAGCTTTTCGTCAAGCTAAAGATTCCCGCCATGAGTTCATGACGGTAGAGCATTTATTACTCGCGTTATTAGATAACCCAGCTTCAATCGAAGCATTGAACGCTTGTGGCGCAGATAACCCTAAATTACGACAAGAATTATTAGCTTTCATTGGTGAAACCACACCTGTAATACCTGAGGGTGAATTAGAAAGAGAAACCCAACCGACATTAGGTTTTCAAAGAGTATTGCAACGAGCGGTTTTTCATGTGCAATCTTCGGGTAAAAGTGAAGTTAATGGCGCCAATGTTCTTGTTGCTATATTTAGTGAGCAAGAATCTCAAGCCGCTTATTTTCTCAAAAAATTAGATATTACTCGTTTAGATATTGTTAATTTCATTTCTCATGGTATTTCTAAAATTGAAAATAACGAATCTTCTCAGCTTGGTGAAGATATTGAACCAAAAGCCGAGGAAGAAGCGCGCACCATAGACAATTTTGCCGTAAATCTCAATGAAGAAGCCCTTAAAGGGAATATTGATCCCCTTATTGGTAGAGCTGATGAACTTGAACGAACGCTTCAAGTACTTAGTCGTCGTCGTAAAAATAATCCATTATATGTCGGTGAAGCTGGAGTTGGTAAAACAGCGATAGCAGAAGGGCTTGCCAATTTAGTTATTTCTGACAAGGCACCTGAGTTTTTAGTAGACGCTACCATTTACTCGTTAGATATGGGTGCTCTTCTTGCAGGCACCAAATATAGAGGTGATTTTGAAAAAAGATTTAAAGCCGTTCTTAAAGAATTAGAAAATGACAAAAACGCGATTTTATTTATTGATGAAATACATACCATTATAGGCGCGGGTGCTGCTTCTGGTGGTATGATGGACGCCTCTAATTTATTAAAACCTTTATTATCATCAGGTAAGCTTCGTTGTATTGGCTCAACAACGTACCAAGAATATAATAGTATTTTTGAGAAAGATCGTGCGCTTGCTAGACGCTTTCAAAAAATTGATGTGGCAGAACCTAGTGTTGACGAAACCACCAAAATATTACAAGGCCTAAAAGAAAAGTACGAATCTCATCACGGTATTCGTTATACCAATAAAGCTTTAAAAGCAGCAGCTCAATTATCTGCTAAATATATTAATGAACGCTTTTTACCTGACAAAGCAATTGATGTTATTGATGAGGCGGGCGCCAAACAACAGCTTGTCGCTCAATCTAAACGTAAAAAAATTATCAACAATACTGATATTGAAACCATTGTTGCTAAAATGGCTCGTATTCCAGAAAAATCAGTGTCTTCAACGGAAACTGATAGCCTTAAAACTTTAGATAGAAACCTTAAATTAGTGGTGTTTGGGCAAGATCATGCGATTGATGAATTATCTTCGGTTATTCGTTTATCACGTGCTGGTTTAGGTAACGAAGAAAAGCCAATTGGGTCGTTTTTATTTGCAGGTCCTACAGGGGTTGGTAAAACAGAAGTTACCCAGCAGTTAGCTAAAACATTAGGTGTTGAGCTACTACGTTACGATATGTCTGAGTACATGGAGAAACACGCCGTAAGTCGCTTAATAGGCGCTCCCCCAGGGTATGTTGGTTATGAGCAGGGCGGCTTATTAACTGATGCTGTTTTAAAGCACCCTCATTCTGTAGTTTTGCTTGACGAGATTGAAAAAGCGCATCCAGACGTATTTAATATTCTTTTGCAAGTTATGGATCACGGTACGTTGACAGACAACAATGGTCGCAAAGCTGACTTTAGAAACGTGATTATTGTACTAACCACCAACGCAGGCGTAACAGAAACAACCAAGCATTCTATTGGTTTTAAACAGCAAGATACTAGCATCAACGCAATGGAAGAAATCAATAAAGTATTTTCTCCTGAGTTTCGTAACCGACTCGACAATATTGTGTGGTTTAACCATTTAAGTACAGAAATTATTCATCAAGTGGTTGATAAGTTTATTGTTGAACTGCAAGCACAATTAGATGAGAAGGGCGTATCGTTAGAGCTTTCAAGTAAAGCCAAAAATTGGTTAGCTGAAAAAGGCTACGATAAAAATATGGGTGCAAGACCTATGGCAAGATTGATTCAAGAACATTTGAAGAAAAACTTAGCCAATGAGTTGCTGTTTGGTGATCTAACTCGAGGTGGCGTAGCTAAAGTTGAAGTTAAAAAAGATAAGTTAGTTATTCAGTGTGAATCTAAAAAAGAATTAGTTGAGCATTAACTGTTTTTTAAATAGCTTATTTTAAAATAAAAGTAACGCAAATAAAAAAGCCCAGTTGATTATCAGCTGGGCTTTTTGTTGATTTTAATAAAGTTATTATCTTGCGCGGAAGATAATACGACCTTTTGTTAAATCGTATGGAGTTAACTCAACAGTAACTTTATCACCCGTTAATATACGGATATAATTTTTTCGCATTTTACCAGAAATGTGTGCAGTAACTACATGACCATTTTCTAGTTCAACTCGGAACATCGTATTTGGCAATGTATCTAAAACAGTGCCTTGCATTTCAATATTTTCTTCTTTCGCCATTGGGCGTAAAACCTCTAAAGTTGATCTACCGTTAATTGCGATTTATCTATTTATAAACGGTGTAATTAATGATGTATACCCGTTACCACTCAAGATGCAGGTATATAAAAAGCTGCGCAGATGATGCCGAATTGAGCGGCTAAAGTAAAGTAAATGTGCTATTTATTTGTTGTTAGCCATCTATTGTTGATTAATTCTTGGTAAGGGAAGTACTTATTTTTATAATTCATTTTTTGGCAGCTATCAATTTGATAACCTAAATATAAAAATTGTTTTTGGTATTCAGTGGTTAATTTTATTTGATTCAATATCGAAAAAACACCCAAACCATGAGCGCGATAATCAGGATGGTAAAAAGTATACACCGCTGATAATGCATCCACGAGTATGTCGGTAACCGCTACAGAAATAAGGGTATCTTCATCCCATGTTTCAATAAACATTTGCTCAGATACCGAGCTTTTAGTAAAGGTTTCATATTGAGCTAAAGTTGCAGGAAACATACTACCATCACTGTGTAATGTATTAATGTAATTTTCATATAGCGGGTAGTAAATTTTTTTAGGCGTAAGAGAAACAGTTAGCCGGTAGGCTTTGTTTTTATTGAGTAACCGTTTTTGACTTTTAGAAGGTGTAAAGTGCTGGCTAATCAGTCGAATAGATTTACAAGAGTTACAACTTTCGCAATGTGGGCGATATATTTGATCACTACTTCGTCTAAATCCATTCGCCATTAACCAAGAATATTGCTCAGAGTTATGTAAACGTTCGTCAACCGCTACAAGTAGACGCTCTTGTTGATCAGGTAAGTAATTACATTGAAAAGCTTGCGTAACGCCAAATTGATAATCGTTAGGCATATTAAAGTATTAACTCAGTAGGGTGCCAAAAATTATGTGGAATAATTTTAGACAAGTGTTGCTGCTGTTGTTCAATAAACTTCGCTCTAGGTACTTCCGTACAGCCCATATCTTCTAAAAAAGGATTAAGCAGTTGGCAATCAATCAAATGTACATCAATACTCTGTAAATGTTGAGCTAATGATACAAGGGCAATTTTAGAGGCATTACTTACTTTATAAAACATTGATTCACCTGAAAAGTAACCATTAATTGCTACGCCGTATAAACCACCCACCAATTGATCATTCTGCCAAACCTCAATGCTGTGTGCATAACCTTGGCAATGCAGCTGTTTATAGGCATCAATCATTTCTGGAACAATCCACGTATCTTCATTTCTAAAGGGTGCGTCAGCGCAAAGCTCAATTACTTCGTCAAATGCTTTGTTAAGAGAAATACGAAAGTTTTTTTGTTTTAAAACTTTTTTTAAGGTGCGGTTTATTTTGAGTGAAGAAGTAGTGATGATGGCTCTAGGATCTGGACTCCACCACATAATAGGGTCACCTTGTGAATACCAAGGAAAAACCCCATGCTTATAAGCACTACATATACGTGCCACTGTTAAATCACCGCCAAATGCAAGTAAGCCATTAGGTTCGCTTAAAGCAGTTGTCAGAGGTGGAAAAGCCAAACTCTTATTATTTAATAACTCAAGGGGTTGGCTCATGATTTAATAGACCTAAGGCTGGTAATTTAGAGTCGCTAATTATTAAGCGTTTTTAGCATCTAAATAACGCTCGGCATCTAATGCTGCCATACAACCCGCACCTGCAGAAGTAATAGCTTGACGATATATATGGTCTGCAACATCCCCAGCGGCAAATACACCCTCAACACTCGTTTGAGTCGCGTTACCTGTAGTACCACTTTGAATAGTTAGGTAGCCATCTTTCATGGCGAGTTGCTCTTTAAAAATATCTGTATTAGGTTTATGTCCGATAGCAATGAAAGTACCCATTACTTCAAGTTCTTCCGTATTATCAGATTTAGTATCTTTTAAACGAATACCCGTTACACCCATTTCATTGCCTAAAACTTCATCTAGGGTGCGATCTAAATGTAAAATAATTTTACCTTCTTCAACCTTTTTGTATAAACGATCAGCCAGAATCTTTTCAGAGCGGAAAGTATCACGACGATGCACCAAATGCACCTCAGACGCTATATTAGCCAAGTATAAAGCTTCTTCAACCGCGGTATTACCACCACCAACAACAGCAACTTTTTGGTTACGATAGAAAAAACCATCGCAAGTCGCACAAGCTGAAACGCCTTTACCCATAAACGCCTCCTCAGAAGGTAAACCTAAATATTGTGCTGAAGCACCAGTACAAATAATTAAAGCATCGCACGTATAAGAAGCAGTATCTCCTTTGAGTTTAAAAGGACGTTCACTAAAATCTACTTCGTTGATATGGTCAAATATAATTTCAGTATCAAATTTTTCAGCGTGTTTTTGCATACGCTCCATAAGTACTGGGCCCGTTAGGTCGTCAGCGTCGCCAGGCCAGTTCTCAACTTCAGTTGTTGTAGTTAATTGTCCGCCTTGTTGCATTCCTGTGATCATCACAGGGTTTAAGTTAGCTCTTGCTGCATAAACTGCTGCTGTATAGCCGGCAGGGCCTGAACCAAGAATAAGTAACTGACAATGTCTGGTTGCGCTCATGGCGTACTCCAATAATAAGGGGAAATGTAAATGTTGTTTATTTTAATATTAAATAAAATTTTTTATTGTACATCTTAGCGTCACGCTAGTAACTAATTAACTAGCTTTGTTAACGTAAACTTATTTATAGGAACCATTACTGAGGATAAAAGTTTCGTTATAAATACGCTTAAAAACATATTTTCAGTACATTCTATACCCGTTACCAATCAAAATGCTCTGAAATGAGCATTTTGATTGGTAACGGTTATATTTAATTATGTTCTGATATTGATGGGGCTTAATCGACGTTTATCAAGCATAAATATTTACTTATGTTGAGATTTTTTCACTTTATTGCCGTGGAGAAATTTAAAAAAAGCGATGGTAATACAGAGGTAAAGCACTAAACACTTGTGCCCGTTACCAATCAAGCGCTTTAAAAGAACATATTGATTGGCAACGAGTATTAGCGCTTAAAATTAAAGGTAATATTTTTACTAAGTATTAACTTATAAAGTGGCTATTGCTTCTTCGGGTGAAACATAATGATACCCTAAAACATCAGCCACCGGCTGATAAGTGATCTTTCCACCCAACACGTTTAAACCATTTCGAAGGTGAACATCATCAATCATCGCTTGCTTAGCGCCTTTATTGGCTAATGTTAAAGCAAAAGGCATAGTTGCATTAGTAAGTGCTAATGTTGATGTACGCGCAACACCGCCTGGCATATTAGCTACGCAATAATGCACAACCTCATCAACTACATAAGTTGGATCTTGATGAGTGGTCGCTTTTGATGTTTCAAAACAGCCGCCTTGATCTATTGCAACATCAACAATTACCGCGCCTTTTTTCATCATTTTAATATGTTCAGCGGTAACAAGTTTAGGCGCAGCTGCACCAGGGATTAAAACCGCACCAATCACTAAGTCGGCTTCGGTAATGAGTTGATCCATTGCATCAGTAGTTGAATAAACCGTTTTTAATCGACCATCAAACTCCACATCAAGTTGGCGTAAACGTGGCAGAGAACGATCAAGAATCGTTACATCAGCACCCATACCAACTGCCATACGAGCGGCCTGTGTTCCTACAACACCACCACCAATAATAAGAACTTTTGCCGGTGCAACACCAGGAACACCACCAAGTAATGCGCCTAAACCACCTTGAGCTTTTTCCAAGGCGTGAGCACCAGCTTGAATAGACATACGACCGGCCACTTCAGACATTGGTGCTAATAGCGGAAGCCCACCCGTTGCCGATGTTACAGTTTCATAAGCAATACAAGTGGCGCCAGAGGCGACTAATAGTTCAGTTTGTTTGGGATCTGGTGCTAAATGTAAGTAAGTAAATAATACCTGCCCAGCACGCAACATTTTACATTCGTTAGGTTGCGGTTCTTTAACTTTAATGATCATATCTGCAGTAGCAAAAATTTGAGCTGCGGTATCAATAATTTTAGCGCCTGCTAGAATATATTGCTCGTTCTCAAAGCCAATAGCAGCCCCACCGTTATTTTCAACTATAACGTCATGGCCATTAACAACTAGTTCTTTCACGCCTGCTGGGGTCAAGCCAATACGGTACTCGTGATTTTTAATTTCTTTAGGTACACCAATGATCATAATAAATATCTCTAGTTAAGGGCTTATAAAAGTGCTTGTAAAATATAACACTAGTATAGTGCGCTTTAATTGAATTAACCTGCTGTTATTATGATAATATTAGTATTTAATGTTGATTTTTTGTATTTTTTTAGATGAATATATCGTGAGGGAGCTATGAGGAAGTTAGATCGTATAGATAAAAATATACTACATGAGCTACAAAAAAATGGTCGGTTATCAAATATTGATCTTTCTAAGCAGGTAGGGTTAAGTCCAACTCCTTGTTTGGAAAGAGTAAAGCGCCTAGAGGTTGACAACTTTATAACCGGATATGTAGCAACCTTAAACCCTGAATATTTAGATGCTGCTTTACTAGTATTTGTTGAAATAACCTTAACTAAAACTAGTCCCGATGTGTTTGATGACTTTTCAAAAGCGGTACAAAACTTGGAAGTTATTCAAGAATGCCATTTAGTTTCGGGCGATTTTGATTTTTTACTGAAAACTCGTGTAAAAGATATGTCAGCATATAGAGAGCTGTTAGGTGAAACATTATTAAGGTTACCTTCCGTAAGTGGAAGTCGCACTTACGTTGTGATGGAAGAAGTAAAAACTAACAATGTATTACCAATTAAACGCTAAAAAAATGTTATTACTTACGATAATTTGTTATTTTATAAGGAATTAAATTCTTCATTTTTCCGTGGTATATATATTGTCTCAAGAATCTTCAAAATTAAATGGTGTACAACGCTTACTTGAAGCCGGTTTATTGGTTTCATGTGTTTTTGCAATGTACATGATGCTTATCTTATTCTCCTTTGATTCAGCTGATCCAGGCTGGGCACAAACAGGTTACGACACTGCCATACGCAATATGGGTGGCGCTGTTGGTGCCTATTTGTCTGATTTATTATTAAACTTGTTTGGCTTAGTGGCTTATAGTTTACCTTTTGTTATTGCTATTACTGGTTGGTTAATTTTTCAAAAATATCATAAGTTAATGCAACTTGATTATTTAACTTTAGGTTTAAAGTTTTTAGGTTTTATTTTGCTTTATATCGGTATAACCTCAATCGCAAGTATGAATTTTGACGATATCTTTTATTTTTCAGCAGGCGGAATTATTGGCGATATACTGAGTAATACGCTGTTACCTTACTTCTCATTTGTGGGTAGTACGTTAATTTTTTTATTGCTGTGCGGAACTGGCTTTGTTTTATTAACTGGCTTTTCATTGTTGGCATTTATTGACACTTTGGGCGCTTACACCATTCAAGCGATGCAGTATCTGGTTAATATTCCTCATTTATTAAAAGAACATTTTGGTACTTCTCATGATGAAAGCCCCAATAGTAATGAAACTATAAGTAGCGATGTTCAACCACCACTATCAACTCATTCTGTGGCTAATATTGATGTTAATGTCGACGAAAACTCAAATAAAAAACAAGAAAATACGACCATAAAACAAAAACTGACGAATGTAGCGGCTAAAATAGCGCCTAAAAAATCAACATCAACAAACGACACAAAACAACAAGATATTGAACACGCTTTCTCAGCAATTTCCGCTAATAGCCATGCAAATAGTCATACCAATAATAGCAGAGATTATATTAACCCAAGTGAAAACGACATTCCTTTTCAGCTTGATGATGAGCTAGAACCTTTTGTTGATATAAACGACATTATGGGTGAACCATTAGCTATTAATGTACAAGAATACGTTAACGAAGATGAAATAACAGCAGCGTTTGAAGACGTAGAAAAAATTCATGTACCTACGGTTAGAAAGCCGGCAGCAGATGCAAACATCGACAGCCTCAAAGAAAAATATCAAGGTATGCCAGGGCTCGACTTGCTTGATCGTCCTGACAAAGCTGAAAACCCAGTTAGCCAAGAAGAGCTTGATCAAGTTAGCCGCTTAGTTGAAATTAAATTAAAAGAATTTGGTGTAATAGCTGAAGTAGTTTCTGTTTTTCCTGGGCCCGTAATTACCCGATTTGAGCTTGATTTAGCTCCCGGCGTTAAAGTCAGTAAAATATCAGGTTTAGCTAAAGACTTAGCGCGTTCACTATCTGCTAAAAGTGTTCGAGTTGTAGAGGTTATTCCGGGTAAATCAGTTATTGGGTTAGAGCTACCTAACAAGCACCGTGAGATTGTGTGGTTAAGAGAAATTATTTCAAGCCAAGAGTTTATTGATTCGTCATCACACCTGACCATGGCTATTGGTAAAGATATAGCCGGCGACCCTATTGTGGTCGATTTAGGTAAAATGCCGCATTTATTAGTGGCCGGTACTACGGGTTCGGGTAAATCAGTAGCCGTTAATACCATGATTTTAAGTTTACTATTTAAATCGACGCCTGAAGATGTTCGACTTATCATGATCGATCCTAAAATGCTTGAGCTTTCAGTCTATGAAGGTATTCCACATTTACTCTCTGAAGTGGTTATAGACATGAAAGATGCTGCTAATGCATTACGTTGGTGTGTTGGCGAAATGGAGCGCCGCTACAAAGTTATGTCAATGTTGGGCGTACGTAATCTTAAAGGCTATAACCAGAAAGTGCTTAAAGCTATCAAAGAAGGCACTCCGATTATTGACCCTACATGGCAACCCAGCAGTGGCTTAGATCAAACAGCTCCTGAACTAGAAAAACTGCCAAGCATTGTGGTTATAGTTGACGAATTTGCCGACATGATGATGATAGTAGGCAAAAAAGTTGAAGAATTAATTGCCCGAATAGCACAAAAAGCCCGCGCTGCCGGTATTCATTTAATTTTGGCAACGCAACGTCCATCAGTTGATGTTATTACGGGGCTTATAAAAGCTAACATTCCTACACGCATGGCGTTACAAGTATCTTCAAGAATTGATTCACGTACTATTTTGGATCAGCAAGGTGCAGAGCAATTGTTAGGTTGGGGCGACATGTTTTATTTGCCACCGGGCTCAGGAGTTCCTACACGAATACATGGCGCCTTTGTAGATGATCACGAAGTGCACGCGGTTGTTAAAGATTGGAAATCCCGTGGTGCACCTAATTACATTGACGAAATTATTTCAGGCGACTCTGAAAACGAAGTTTTATTACCGGGCGAAGTAGCAGAAAGTGGTGAAGAAGAAGAGCTTGATACATTATTTGATGAAGCTGTCAACTTTGTTACTGAATCGCGTAGAGTATCAATATCAAGCGTGCAACGTAAATTTAGAATTGGCTATAATCGCGCGGCTCGTATTGTTGAACAAATGGAAATGCAAAGCATTGTATCAACCGCTGGTAATAATGGCGCACGAGAAGTTTTAGCTCCACCTCCGATCAAGGACTTTAGTCATGAATAAAAAATCATCTACATTACTATCGGCAGTAACATTTTTTATCAGTAGTCTTGTATTACTACCTACTTTTGCAGCCAATACAGATGTGACTGCTGTAGCTAAAAACACCAAAATAGAAAAAAACCTTGAAAAGGTGAATGTAAACGATGTTGAAAAAATACATGTAAAGAGCATTGAAAATAACATTATAAAACCGCTTGATAACGCTCCTAATACGTCAGCGACTTACAAAAAAGAACTGATTAATAAACTCAGCCAAATTAAGCAGTTTAGTGCCACATTTACGCAAGAAGTTATCGATAATACCGGCAATGTATTACAGCGTGGTGGCGGTAGCTTAGCGGTTAAACGCCCTAATTTAGTACATTGGGAAACAACCTCACCAGATGAATCACTTATTGTGTCAGACGGAAAATCAATTTTTTTATTTGATCCTTTTATTGAACAAGTTACGGCTTATAAACTTGATGGCGCCATTGCAAATACGCCTATATTACTAATTACCAGCGATGATCCGCTCTTATGGGAGCAATATTCTGTTAGTCGTTTATCAAACAATAACTTTGTTATATATAACAACGAACCTAATAGCCGTATTAAAAGCTTAAAAATTAATTTTAGTGATGAAGGTAAACTCTCAGGTTTTACCTTTCTTGATGTTACTGGTCAATTAAGTAAAGTAGAGTTAACCAAGGTTGATTTATCGACAGATTTAGCCGCTTCTCTTTTTACCTTTACTGTACCCGAAGGCGTTTATTTAGATGACCAACGCTAATGACACATTAAGCCTAAATTTAGACTTTGATGAAGACCCACAATTTTTACCTCTTGCGGCAAAACTTCGACCGAAAACTTTAGCTGATTATGTAGGGCAAGAGCATATATTAGGTTTGGGCATGCCATTAAGATATGCTATAGAACAAGGGCGTTGCCATTCGCTTATTTTTTGGGGGCCACCCGGCACCGGAAAAACCACCTTAGCTGAAATAATAGCAAGCCATTCAAATGCCGAAATAGAACGTGTTTCTGCGGTAACTTCGGGTATTAAAGAAATCCGTCAAGCTATCGATAATGCTAAACAACGGGCTATTCATCATAATAAAAGAACCGTTTTATTTGTAGATGAAGTACACCGCTTTAATAAAAGTCAGCAAGACGCTTTTTTGCCACACATTGAAGATGGCACCATTATTTTTATTGGTGCAACTACCGAAAACCCCGCTTTTGAATTAAACCAAGCGATATTATCTAGAGCCAGAGTTTACACCCTTAAAAAACTTACCATTGAAAACTTAGCCGTAGTATTAACTAAGGCCATACAGTTTGAAGAAGATAATGCAATTAACGCTAGCTCAACTAAGATAGATATTAAATTAGATAACGGAGCTAAAAAACAGCTGTTTGCCAGTGCAAGTGGTGATGCGAGAAGGCTACTCAATCTTTTTGAAAATTGTGTAGAAGTAACCCAAACAAGCAATAATCAAATAAATATTACCATTGAAACCGTAATAAAAGTCACTGGCGATAAAATAGCGCTATACGATAAAGGTGGAGATGCTTTTTACGACCTAATTAGCGCTTTTCATAAATCGGTAAGAGGCTCAGATGCAGACGCTGCACTATACTGGTATGCACGCATATTAACTGGCGGTGGAGATGCTTTATACGTAGCAAGACGTTTACTTGCTATAGCCAGTGAAGATATTGGTAATGCTGATCCCCGTGCTATGCAATTAGCGCTCAATGCTTGGGATACTTTTCATCGTGTTGGGCCAAGTGAAGGAGAACGGGCTATTGCCCAAGCAACCGTTTATTTAGCGCTAGCGCCAAAAAGTAATGCGGTATATATGGCATTTAGCAAAGCAAAAGCTTTAGCAAAATCAACAGCGGATCTTGATGTACCTTTTCACTTAAAAAATGCCACCAGCTCAATAACTAAAGACTTAGGTCACGGTGAAGAATATCGATACGCGCACAACGAACCTAATGGATTTGCCGCCGGAGAAAATTACTTACCACCTAAAATTGCTAGTACACAACTTTACGAGCCAACCGATCGTGGTTTAGAAAAACAGTTAAGAGAAAAACTTAATTACTTAAATACACTTAACAGGAACAGCCATGACCAGCGGTATAAGTAACTTAACCCTCTATATTTTTGTCGCTTTGGGCGGTGCCTGTGGTGCCAGTTTACGATTTTTTGTTTATCAATTAATTTTGAATTTAGGCGGAAAAGGATTCCCTTTTGCGACACTGGCGGTTAATATTTCGGGTTCTCTTGTAATGGGAGTGTTATACGGGTTAATCGAGCAAGGTGTTATTGAAGTTACCGTGTATAGAACCTTGATTGGAATAGGGTTTTTAGGTGCTTTTACTACTTTTTCAACATTCTCATTAGACACCTTGTTAATTTTACAACAAGGCGAATATATAAAAGCGATAATGAATATTTTCCTCAACGTTGGCTTATGTATTTTAGCTGCAGGCTTAGGAATGTTCATTGTTTCCATTTTTAACAAATAAACATAAACGTGATTTCTCATGCTAGATCCAAAACTATTTAGAACAGATATTGAAAAAACAGCTGAATTATTAGCTTTACGCGGTTACCAATTAGATACAGCAACACTATCTAGCCTTGAAACTACCCGTAAAGATATTCAAGTTAAAACGCAAGACCTACAAAATCAACGTAATACACGTTCAAAATCAATTGGGCAAGCCAAAGCACGTGGTGAAGATATTCAGCCGCTGTTAGCCGAAGTAAGCCAATTAGGCGACGAGCTTGAAGCTGCAAAAGAAGAGCAAAACGTAATTTTACAGCAAATTAGCGATATTACTGCCGCTGTGCCTAACTTAATTCATGAGTCAGTACCTCACGGTAAATCTGAAGACGATAACGTTGAAATTAAACGTTGGGGCACACCGCGCGAATTTGATTTTGAAGTTAAAGACCATGTTGACCTTGCTGGCGCAATGGATAAAGGATTAGACTTTGAAAGCGGTGCTAAACTCGCTGGAACACGTTTTGCGGTAATGCGTGGCAATATAGCAAAATTACACCGTGCATTAGCACAGTTTATGCTTGATACGCACAGTGAAGAGCACGGCTACGAAGAAATGTACGTGCCTTATTTAGTTAACCATGAATCACTTTACGGTACAGGGCAGCTACCTAAATTTGGTGAAGACTTATTTCATACCGAATTAAACAGTAAAACTTTTTCACTTATTCCTACTGCAGAAGTGCCGCTGACTAACTTAGTAAGAGATGAAATTATTGAAGAAGCTGATTTACCGATAAAAATGTGCGCGCATACACCATGTTTTAGAAGTGAAGCCGGCTCATACGGAAGAGATATTCGCGGACTTATTCGCCAGCATCAATTTGATAAAGTTGAAATGGTGCAAATTGTAAAGCCGGAAGACTCTTTTGATGCCTTAGAAAAACTAACAGGTCACGCCGAAACTATTCTTGAAAAGCTAGGCTTACCTTACCGTACTGTTGTTTTATGTACGGGTGATATTGGTTTTAGTGCAACTAAAACTTTCGATATTGAAGTTTGGTTACCAGCACAAAATACTTACCGTGAAATTTCATCATGTTCAAATATGGGGGATTTTCAAGCACGTAGAATGCAAGCAAGATACCGTAGCCCTGATTCAAAAAAACCAGAGCTTGTACATACTTTAAATGGTTCTGGTTTAGCAGTAGGTCGTACTTTAGTGGCAGTACTTGAAAATTATCAACAAGCTGATGGTAGCGTTTTAATTCCAGAGGCTTTACAACCTTACATGAAAGGTATAACCCGTATCGGGTAATTATTATTTACTATTCAACGTATAAAATCCGATATTATTATCGGATTTTTTTTGGCTGTAATGTTGCTGAGTGCTATATACCCGTTACCAATCAAAATGCTCGTTTCAGAGCGCGTGAGCGTCAATGTTTATAGTAAACAATTCAAGGCAATACTTTATTGTAATGGTCGTTCCCTTATAAAATGTATTAACGATGAAGTCATATATAAAAGGAATAAACGCTCAAGCGCTTCTTCGATGGGTCTAAAAACAATTTATGCGTCGTTATTAAGTGTAGTCAGGTTCCTACAAGGATGTAGGATATTAGGGTAACGCAGGAGCAGTTACCGAGAATAACCATGCCATAAACTTAATGCCTTGCTTAAATTGTTTTTAGTTCCCACTGAAACCTGCATTTTGAATGGTAACGGGTATACATGGATGCTATAAGTTACACAGCCGCTAGAGCAAATTTAGCAAATACAATGGCGCATGTCTGCAATGACCACGCACCAATTATTATTACACGTAAAAGTGAAGACCCTGTTGTTATGATGTCGTTAGAAGATTATAACGCCATGCAGGAAACTACATATTTACTACGATCCCCTGCAAATGCTAGGAACCTTTTAGAATCTATTGCCGAGCTTGAGTCTGGCAAAGGTACTGAAAGAGAACTGCATGAATGAAGTTAACATTTCAACAAAAGTTTGGGAGCAATACCTTTACTGGCAAACTACCGACAAAAAAATATTTAAACGTATTAATTTACTGATTAATGATATTCAAAGTACTCCCCAAGAAGGCATTGGCAAACCAGAGTCTTTAAAGCATGGACTCTCTGGATATTGGTCTCGGCGTATAAACGATGAACATAGGATCGTTTATAAACAACAAAATGATACTATTCTAATTGCACAGCTCCGATACCATTACGAGACATAACGCCTCGATCAGAGGGAAGAATCAGTTGGTTAAAATTAGCGACTCAGGAGCAAAACCAACTGTTTTTTGTCCTTTGCAATGATTTGTTATACGACTATTTACCACCAGCAATATCGACGAATGTACCTGTAATAAATGATGCTTCATTTGATAAAAGAAATGCAATAGAAGCAGCTACTTCTTTAGGTGTGCCACCACGTTGTAAAGGTATTAATGGTTTAACGCGTTCAATTCTATTAGGCTCACCACCATCACCATGCATATCAGTATATATAAAGCCTGGTCGAACACAGTTGACCCTAATATTTTGATTAGCAACTTCAAGAGACAAACCAATTGTTAATGTATCAATAGCCCCTTTTGATGAAGCATAATCAACATACTCTCCAGCAGATCCTAACCGTGATGCTGCGGAAGATACATTAACAATTGAGCCGCCATTTTTCATTCTGTTGATTGCTTCACGACAACACAAGAAATAACTGGTGACATTTGTCGTTAAGATTTTATTAATTCTTTCAGCTGTCATTTCAGACACTCGCATTTGCGGTAATAATATACCTGCGTTATTTACTAAGTGGGTTAATTGACCTAACGATTTATCTATGGTGTCAAATAGAAGAATAACATCATTTTCTTTAGAGACGTCAGCTTGTACAGCTATAGCTGTTCCACCGTCTTGTTCGATGTCCGATACAACCTGAGTTGCCTCAGCCTTATTCGAAATGTAGTTAACACAAACAGCATAATTCTGTTTTGCTAAATATTTAGATGTTGCAGCACCGATCCCTCGACTACCGCCTGTAACTAAAACTATTGGCTTCACTCAGCCTCCGTCGCCTAACGAGCCTGTAGAATTTCTTTTTTAGAAAAAACAGCCTCAAAAATTATTAAAAATTAAGCCTCAAAACACGTTGCTACGTAAAATCTGAGGCATATCTTACTAGTAAATGACTTTTACAGGCTATCTAAACACGAAAATTCATTCGTCATTTCTCTCTTTTGAGTAATCCTACAGCCTCAACGCCACGTTAAGCGGCAAAAAGTTGTTGGTTAAAATAAGCGACGCAGGAGCAAAAACCAACTGTTTTTTGTCCTTTTGAGTGACTTGTTATACGGTTGAACACTGCTCAAACTCTTTTTCCCAAAAGTTAATCGCGTGTGATAAATAGTCCAACGATTGTCCCAGCTCATTGCCTGATGAATCATATATTGCCATTTTTAACTCTATATTTTCATGGTTTTGAAAATTAAACTCAACAGCATTAGTTCTTTTATGAAAAATAATTTGCCTGACAGTCCCATGTGGTGCGGTATATGAAAAATTACCTAAGCTAGGAAATTTACCAGATCGGCTTTTATTAAGGGAGCCATGTTTTAATCTATTAGCTATATCAGCGCAAATTGAAAGCTTTTGATCATTGTTGACTAAGTTTTCAATGTATTGCCCATCACCTTTTTGTTGTTTAGCGATACTTTTAAGGTAATCTTTAAAACTCCATAACCAGATAAAAACATTCGATATGTCGTCTTCCATTTCTTCTTGTGACTTTAATCCATTAACTATATAAGTTGTTTCAACTCCATTAGGAAAAACATAAGACCAAGTTGAACCATCACCTTTAATTTCTTGTGATTTTTTAGAAAGCCTAGTGATTCTTTCTATAATTTTTGACGCTTCAGCCAGATTCATAGGTAACCGTATAACGCCTCATTCAAAGGCTAAAAATGGTTGGCTAAAATAGGCGAGGCACGAGCAAATAGCCAGCTGTTTTTTGTCCTTTGCAATGCCTTGTTAGCAGTGAATAGCTAAACTAAAGCGGTTTACCGCCATAACGTTATAATAAAACATTGAGCTATTTTTAGTAAACTTTACTTTAAATAAATACTCAGAAAAATACACTAAACGATTTATTGATAAATAAGCGTTAATTTTAAGTAGCCAGATAAAAACGTTAACCTTTTACCTAAAACCAATCTTCAATTCGGAGCATCAGAAAAAGACTGCTAACGCCTCATTCAGAGGCTAAAAATTGTTGGTTAAAATAAGTGAACGGAGTGAACAAAAAGCCAACTGTTTTTTGTCCTTGTTTAATTTCTTGTTAGGTATTTTCTACACCCAACAATAGAGCAAATGGAATTTCAGCAATTATAGCTATAAAAGGCACACAGACAGAATAAACCAAAGCTTTTTTGGGATTGTAATCTAACATCAACTTTAAAATTAAAAATGGAACAAAAATATAGAAAGAATAACTTAATAGCATAAGTATCGAAGGTAACTCAAAAGATGAAACTGCGATATTGAATATGACTATTGCAACAGTTGATGCGATAACAACGGCAAAAGACATATACCAATCTACAACCGCATGAAAATCATCTTTCTTTGAATATCGCTTATCTAATAACTTATAGATGCCCAATAACATAAAACCAGCGAGAGCAGCGTGCCCCATAATCGAAACTCCTTTAAATACCTAACGCCTCATTCAGAGGCTAAAAATTGATGGCTAAAATAAGCGAGACACGAGCAAATAGCCAGCTGTTTTTAATCCTTTGCAATGCTTTGTTAGCTGTGAATAGTTAAACTAAAGCGGTTTACCGCCATAACTTTATAATAAAACACTAAGCTATTTAATAAAGCACGTTACCTAAAATAAGCACTAAGAAAAATACACTAAACGATTTATTTATAAATGAGCTCTAATTTTAAGTAGCTGGATAAAAACGTTAAATTTTTTACCTAAAACTAGTCTTCAATTCATCGCATCAGAAAAAGACTGCTAACGCCTCATTCAGAGGCTAAAAATGGTTGGCTAAAATAAGCGAGGCACGAGCAAATAGCCAGCTGTTTTTAGTC
>ENA-ORXM01001958-ORXM01001958.1-marine-metagenome-genome-assembly--contig:-NODE-1958-length-26004-cov-4.249585_pt1 | contig 26004 bp, 16 predicted proteins | sample MGYA00237867_ERZ511480 | MGnify/ENA primary metagenome ERZ511480 (study PRJEB26309, sample SAMN06266103) | marine metagenome | isolation source: Algal blade | place: United Kingdom:Sidmouth, United... | reverse complement strand
GTAAATTCCGCAGATGTATCATTGCCATATGCTCCAACACTTGTAGCAGAATACTTACCGAATCCAGCAAAGATTATTCAAGCTGTGAAGTCTGTGATGTATCAAAAGGCCTAATTAGTAGCACAATAAATATTTAAAAAAGAGGCAGTGATAAATCTATTTATCACTGCCTCTTCATTTCAATATTAAGCTCAAGTTGACTCCGAAAAATAACGAAACCTATTAAAAAAAACATTTTCAGTTTTCTGCATTTTGGAGTAGTCTAAAGTATTCTTTAAACGATATCCAAAAAGGAATCTAAAGTCAATCGATTCTTATATCTGTTCCAGCTTTGCCGTCTTATTTCTTAATAGATGATCTGCAATAACTAATGCTGCCATAGCATCAACTATGGGTACTGCCCTAGGTAGCACACAAGGGTCATGTCTACCTCTACCTTTTACCTCAGTGGCATTTCCCTTTATATCAATACTGTCTTGTGCTGGAATGATCGTCGCTACTGGTTTGAACGCCGCTTTGAAGTAAATATCCATCCCGTTACTAATACCACCTTGAATGCCTCCGCTATAATTAGTCTTAGTGCTTACCTGGTCTCCATCTTTAATAAATACATCATTATGTTCTGAGCCTTTCATCGAGGTACCTGCGAAACCAGATCCATATTCAAATCCTTTGACCGCATTTATGCTCATCATGGCTTTAGCTAATTCTGCATGCAACTTATCAAATACAGGTTCCCCTAATCCAATAGGGCAGTCGTTAATAATACAGCCTATTAATCCACCTACTGTATCACCTTCTTTTCGGACAGACATAATATATTCTTCCATTTGCTCTGCCACCTTACTGTTAGGGCAGCGCACAATATTCTTTTCTACATTTGACCAATCAATAGTTTGAATGTCCTGCTCTAATTTAATCGGTCCGACTTGAGTGACACCGGCATGAATTGAGATGCCTTTTTTCTTTAGGAAGATTTTAGCAATGGCACCAGCGGCTACTCTTGCAGCTGTTTCTCTAGCGGATGATCTTCCGCCACCTCTGTAGTCCCTATGTCCATACTTTTCTTGATAAGTCATATCTGCATGAGAAGGTCGAAAGGATTCAGCGATGTGGCTATAATCTTTAGATTTTTGATCTTTGTTTTTAATATAAATAGAGATCGGTGTGCCAGTCGTAACTCCCTCAAAAACACCTGATTGGATCACATAGGTATCCTCTTCTTTTCTTTGTGTAGTGACTCTGGATTGACCAGGTTTTCTTCTACTCAATTCAGATTGGATGAACTCTAAATCAATGGGTAATCCAGCAGGGCAGCCATCAATAACAACACCAATGCCCATGCCGTGGGACTCTCCAAAACTTGTAATCTTAAAAATCTGTCCATAAGTATTTCCTGCCATAGGGATAAAGATGCAAAAACTAGTCCTTAATTTCCAGTGCTTAAGTTTAAGTAAAAATAACGTAAGGCCCCTACAGTGACTACCAATGACGAAGCTTTTACTATTGATGTTATAAGATCAAATTTATAATATGCCATAATACAGTCTATCAAATAATCTAGAAATAAGACTACTTAGAACATCAAAAGTAATTTGGTAAATGAAATTTATACTTTTCTGTGCCACGCATTAATTATTTATGAATTCTGTGGTATGTTATTTTATCGCACCAATGTAATGTCACCTGTTACAATCTTAGTTTTTGAACCTTCAAGATATTTAACGTAGTAAATATAAACACCTTGCTCAGCTGGTTTTCCATTGAAGAAGCCATCCCACCCTAAGTCTGGATTGTTTGGCGCAAAGTTTAAATTAAAGAAGACCATTTCTCCCCATCTGTCATAGATGTACAATTCTTCAATTAACTCAATTTGATCACTAGCAAAAATGGTAAAATTAAATTCGCGGTCTGAACTGAATATATTTGGTATATAAACATTAATAATTTCAAATAATTTTAAAATACTATTTGCTCTCGCTTCACAATCACTCGTTGTTACAATTGTGACTTCTACTACGTCATCATCGCTAAATTCAAGAATAATAGGATTTAAACAATCATAACAAGATAGAGTTGCCTCAGTTGTCCAGCTAATTGACTGAATCTCAGAAGTAAGAATATTAATTTCAGGATTTAACATATAGTTATCTCCATTTGCAATTTCGATAACTGGATCTAGAATGATATCTGTAAAGCTGGCATCAAATATTTCAAAACTATCTTTGTTTGTACATCCAGAGTTGTTATCTGTCAACTCAATAAAATAAATTCCTGGGGATGTAGTGCAAAACGTAGCTCCATTGACATTGAGTATATCTCCATTGGCATTGGACCAAGTATATTCTATATCTGCAGTTGTAGAAGGCGTAGTTACTTCAATGCAAGCATCATTTCCAAAGCAATCCAATTGAAAACTATCATCTACTTGGACAATAGGAAATTCTGTCAAATCCGTAATGACGAGTTCACTCGAATTTTGACAAAGTGAAATCGTATCCAAGGCAATCAAAGTGATGTTAGCTGGTTCGTCAAGCTCTATTATAGCTTCAAAATTCGTCTGATTATTTATCTCCCATGTATAAACTGTGTTTTCCTCTTGCACAGTTGAAACAATAATTGATTGAATAAAGCAGTCTAAAATATTTCCTGGATCAGCAAAAATGACTGCAGCAGGACTGTTTAAGTTTTCGTTCACAGTAACAAAATTAATATCAGAACTACACATGGAAACTGAGTCGAAGAGTTGTAAACCATATATTCCTGGTTCTGTTATTTCAAATGTATTGGTAGTTGAAATAACATTGCCATTTTCGTCAGTCCATTCCAACGTGGTATTGCTTGTAAAGGTACTGGCATTGGCATCTAGGATAACTGAACTCATTTCACAATTAATAGCTAGGTCAGGACCTGCATTACTCAATGGGGTATTTCCATCAGAATCTATAGTTATGGCACTCTCCGCAGTACAACCATCATTATATAAAGCCGTAATAAAATAGTCTCCTGGTGATGATACATTAATTGATTCTGTATCATCAGCAAAGCCACTAGGGCCAGTCCAAGAGACAGAAGCAGGTGTTTCCGAAGAAGTATAAGTGATGTTGCTCAGATTGTCTTGACAAGTCAATAATAAAATGTCTGCACTCAATTGAATCGTTTGGGGACATTCTGAACATGGAGTATTAGTAATGTCGAAGCTTAAAATACAATTGCTATTGACATCATCAATAATATTGAGTTGAATGTTAGAGCCATCAGAAGGGAAAGGTCCAACCTCACTAACCATATCATACGTAAATGGACCAAATGATTCACCATTGTTATCTCTTAATGTGTATTCAAAACCGTTACCCGTTATTCCCTCAACATTTAAGTTGATGTAATAAAAGTCATCCTCACTAATGGATCCTGTATCATTGTTTTGACATTCTAGAATTTCTAAACCAGCTAAACTAATTTCACATGGCTCAGAACATGGACTCGGTGCAGTAACATTAATTATGATAGTGCAGTCAGGATCGTTGACAGCAGTAATGGTCAAAGCAAAATTGCCATCACTGATTTCGAAATCGGTTAACAATAAAGTTTCATTGAAGTTGCCATTGATGCCCAGCTCGTCAATAATAAATCCACCAGATAAATTGGGTTCAGAAACTAATATTTCTACATCAAAAATATCATCATCATTATTGTCTGAAGTTTGATTGTCGTTACATTCTATAGATATAATTTCAGCTTCAATTTGGCATTGAGAGGAACAAGCGTTTTGAGATATGACTTCTTGCAAAAAGCAAGAACCATTCACTTGGTCTGTAATGCTTAGTGTGATATCAACACCATCAGCTGGAAATGGTCCGATGTTAATAGGCGCATCATAGGCAAATGGACCAAATTCATTACCACTGTTATCAGAAATCATCACGCCTGTTGTATTGCCAGACACAGTGGTCACAATAATATTTGTAAAATAAAAATCATCAGACTCATCCGTTGGCGTGAGATTATCGTCACAATCACTTGTCATTAAACTCACAATTGTTGTTTCGCAAATTTCAGAACAAGGAAGTGGTGGATTAATCGTAATCGTAGTTGAGCAATCACTATTCTGACCATCAGTTATTAATACATCAAATGCACCATCTGTAATCGTAAAGCTGGTAGAATTAAATGGGGTAGTGTAGCTACCAGTATATCCAAAATCAGGGATAGTAAATTCAAGAGAACTGTTAGTGCCTTCTACTTCTAAAGAAAAAGTAAATGTGTCATCGCTTTCGTCATTTTCAGTGCCTGCGTTATCGCACATTGTTGAAACAAGATCTGCTTCTATCAAGCAGTCATTAGAGCATGGTTCTAAAACGTCTGTGACTTCACTCAAGAAGCAATTATCAAATTGACCATCAGCAATTCTAATAGTGACAGTTTCATTATTTGCGCTTAAGCTAAAAGTATTAAGCATGTTATAAGAATAGTTGTAAGTCAATACGCCGTTTATAAAAACATTGTAACTATTGTTTGTGCCACCGTTAATTGCTGAAATGTCTATTTGAAAATTATACGTATCATCAGATGGGTCCAAGGGTGTGTTATTGTCCGAGCATTCATATGAAAAAATATCTAAGCTTAATTCACAATCTGAAGAGCAGGATAAAAGTTCACCCAACTCTTGATCAACTGAGCAGCCTAAAGTTTGATGTGTTGCTGTTAAGAATTCCATTACCTCATTGGCTAATAATTCAATACTTACTGTTTCACCAAAAGTAAAAACTTCTATTATACCATTTTGTGAGTTACTTAATTCATATTGATCTGCTGAATTGTTTGAGTCATTAACTTGAAAGCTTATTGTATAAGAGTCGTCCGTGGAGTCTGTGTTTGTGCCATTGTCATTACATTCAATATTGAGTTCATCAAATGAAAGTTCTGATCCTTCATTAATAGTGGCGGTGAATTGATTTTCGCAAGTGAGATTATCTATAACAGTGAAATTATAAGTCCCCACCGATAAGTTTGTTAATTGACTGCCGACAGTATCTGCATTCATAAAGTAGGTTAGGGGTAAAGCTGAACTTTGACTCATCAATAAAATCTCCCCATCTTCTGATCCCAAACAACTAATATCGAAAGCCGTGAAATCATTAGTTGGTATTGTATTAATTATTAAATCGACAACTGCATCAGTTGTACAGCCTGCATTATTACTTATTTTCACATAAATTAATTGATTGCCGATTATTTCATTTGTAAAAGGAAAAGTGATCGCATTTGTAGAATTTAGTCTATCCAATTCTGATCTGTAAAAAGTGGCATTTAAGTTGGGCTGACCATTAAATAAAGCACTCTCCAGGATAGCTGGTAATATGCTTACAAATCCTGTTTCCATGTCATCACAAACATTCACGAAAGTATCTTGGATAGATGGTGTTGCTATAATTTCTAATGTCACGGGAGTCCTAAGTGGACTTACACAACTGGGATCTTGACTATTTTCAGCTTCCGCATAGTAAGTGTAAAGCCCAGGGTTATTTTCAGGAGGCAGGTAAGTGAGACTGTTAGGGTTGATTAAATTACCTGCGGTAGGTGCGTCGTACCAATTGACAATATCATCTGGGCCTACTGTGACAGAAAGAAAAGGATTGGTTTCGCCCTGACATACTTCTAAATTGCCTAAAGACAGAGGTGCTTCGACTGTGGGGCACGCGCAGTTAGGTGCATTGTAAGAAACAATGTCTTCACATTTTGTATCGTCATTTTGAACCTCAATAGTCAGGTTTTGATCAATGGGTATGTCAATTATAACTATTTGATCAATGGTTTCACTATCTATTGTTCCAGCCGAAATGTCAATATCAAAATTCTCATTCGAAATTATAACAGTGTAGGTGGTTCCACCATTTGTACATTCAATTGAAATCAAATCTACAACCACCGGCTCTAAGAATTCAATTTCTAATATCGAAATATCTTCAGGGCAACTACTTGCGGTAGAGACCACGTATTCAAATATGTAAGTGCCTGGTTCTGCATCTGAAATATTAATTTCTTCTGCAGATGCAAAATCCAATTCTATCGGGCCATCTACTTGTGTAAATTCACCTGTAAAATCTGAACCAGATGATAAAAAAGCATATAGGTCTAGAGGTGTATTATTAATACAAACGTCATCGAATCCGTCGTCTCCAGCATTAGGTAAAGGTTCAGGTGTGAGTGTTACAATGGCGACATCAAAACAGTCGAAGTCATTTGTACCCACTATATAATATTCTGTCTCTTCTCCAGGTACGATTATTTCTGGATCTATTTCATTTGAATTGTCTGGAGGTAGCTCTGTATGATATGTTATGTCAGGATTAGTTTCATTATTGTCAAAAACATCAAAGTCAGAAAGATCAAACTCCGTAGATTCACAAGCCAGTGATTGAAAAATGTCAACATCAAAATCCACAGGAACGAGTTTTGTAATTGTCTGGACATGTGTAATTGTATTTCCACTACATTCTATCAAATGTGTCCAAGTAATTATGCACAGATTTTCATCCATGGTAATAATAGGTTCTGATTCCCCTTGCACTCTACAAGGAGAAGATAAATCATTATCATAGAATAAGAAGTCAGGATCATCTAATTCCTCATCGCAGCCCAAAGTCATGTCTTCTGGTAAATCTTCAAATTCTGGATCTTCTGCAGGCTCGAATGTCAGTTGCTGTGACTCGCTGATGGTTCTATTACAATCATCTGTATATGTCCAAGTTAAGGTGATGACTCCACCACAAGCATCTACAAATCCTGATTCGATTGCGGAGACGCCTCCTACAATAGCACATGGTCCATCTTCTTCGTTGTCGTAATTAAGTATGGGAAGTGTGCCATCATAATCAGGGCACTCTAATGTCATGTCTGAAGGTACATTGATAAATTCTGGTGCTGCGGCAGGATCTACAGTGATAACTTGTTCGTGAAAAACATTATTCCCACATTCATCTGTGAAATCCCATGTAAAAGTAATGTCTCCTCCACAGACATCCAACGGACCATCATCCGAAGGATCGATTGTACCTTCTATTAAACATATGCCCGTTTCATTATTTGTATAGGTCAAACTCACTGCTGTGAAGTTTGCGAACTCATCACATGTCAAAGTGATATCTGAAGGTGGCGAATCAAAAACAGGCGCAGGTGCTGGATCAACTGTAATTATTTGCTCGTGCATGGCTGTTCTGCCACAGTCGTCAATGTATTCCCATAAGTTTGAAATAGTACCTCCGCAGGGTGTAATATCTTCTGTGATCTCGGGTTCATCATCTCCGTCAATTAAGCATACACCGTTTTCTCCATTAGAATAAGCTAAGTCAGTTGCTGGACTAGGAATGGCATCACAACTGACAGTCATGTCTGGTGGAGGATTTAAAAAGAGGGCTTCTAAAGGTGGTTCGACGGTTATAACTTGAGTGTGGCTAATTGTTCTACCACATAAATCTGTAAATTCATAAAGTGCTGAAATTTCTCCTCCACAATTATTTGTGTTGTCTGTGACGACGGGTGTTATAGTCCCAGCGATTTCACACGGAGCTGCCAAATTATTGGAGTAATCCAAATCCCCAAACATAAATCCATTAAATGCATCACAAATAATCGTTTGATCTGGTGGCGGATTTATAAAACTGGCTTCTTCTGCAGGTTCCAATGAAATAGTTTGTATATGTTCTAATAACATTCCGCAAGGATCCGTGTAAGACCAAGTGTAAGTTACAGTACTTCCACACTCATCAAACATGCCGTCCACAGTTGGGGTGATCGTGCCTGAAAGTTCACAAGCGCCCGTCTCACTATTGCTGTAATCTAAATCTATTGGTGGGGGTACACCGTCGATACAGATTAATGATAAATCAGATGGGGGATTGATATAGGATGGAGATGCCGCTGGCATTATTTCTATAGTCTGAACGTGATTTAGATTATTGCCACATGTATCTGTAAAGTCCCAGGTGTATGTTATTGTCGTACCACATAAATCAAACATACCATCAACTGTTGGTGTGACCATTCCTTCAATTAAGCATGCACCCATACCGTTATTTGTATATTCTAAATCTATAGGCGGTGGGATCACATCAGCACAATTTAAAACGACACTTGCTGGTGGATTGACATAGTCAGGCTCAATTGTAGGATCAATGGTAATTGTCTGTGTATGCATGACTGTATTGCCGCAATCATCTGAAAACATCCATTCTCTAGTAATTGTACCCCCATCGCAAAAATCTGCTGTGCCTGTTTCCATCCCCGTAACTACATCGTCAGCAGCACAATTATCTGTCACATCTAGCATTTCCATTGGAGGCAATCCGTCAAAACAGATTAATGTCAAATCAGCTGGTGGATTTGCAAAAACGGGATCTTCTGTATCTTCAAAAACGACATCCAGATTTACTTCGTCACAACAAAGGGTAACACAATCATTTCCAGAATATGGGTCACCAACAGCTGGAATTGTAACAGCTGCACCTGCTGCGTAATTGAGACTATATACAGTGAAGGTGCCACACATATCATAAGTAATTGAGGTGGTAGTGGATGAGGTCAGTACTTCTGTAACCACTCCATTAGGGTCAACGATAATGACAACTTCTTCGGTGTTAGCCGTATCATCAAAACCTGAAACAGTAATATCGCTTGTTTCTCCTGGACATAATGGATTGGGTGTAGCTGTAATCAATCCAGCATCTGGTTCTGCGACCACAACCGTGGTACAGATTTGTTCGGGATCTTCATCTACATCCAGACAAGCATTACTGGCGTCAACGCACAGTTCATAAGTGCCCGCTGTAGACCAAGTAATATCGTTAGTCTCACTATCCGTGACATCTATTTCTGAACCATCAATAAACCAATGGTAATCTGAAGCACCTGTCAAATCATCTACTTCATAAGTTTCTGTATCTCCAGCACAAACGGCAGTCTCTCCTGTGATGCCATTTGTCCAATCCTCTATCTCTTCTGTACACATACCTGCAACAGAAATGTCTACATCACAAGCAGAGCCTAGACAGCCATCTATCATAAAGTGATAGACATTTCCAATTATCAATCCAGAAATATCTAAAACCTTATCGTCTTCATTACCACAATCATTACCGATACAATCGACTTCATTAAAACTAGAGCAATCAGAATAAATGCCTACTTGAGCACCAGTAGATGTAAAGGGAGGATTGCCGGCTGTCGTACAGTTAGAAATTGAAACGGTTATGGTGAGTTCTTCACACCAAGCAATAAAATTGAACCAGGTTGGATTATTAGGCACCCAACTGCCACCACAAAGCGGATCAGGTCCATCTTCTGGGTGTTGAAATTCTGACATGCTGAATGAATAACCGTCTAATTCATTTATAGAACACAAAACTTCTGCTGTTTCGCACATGCATTCGGGCTCAGACCCCGAATCACATTGACTGTAAGCTGGTTGGACAAAAATTAAAGTGCAAAAGATTATTTTAGTTAAGCTTTTAATCAAATGCATGCTAAAGGGTTTTCTATTGTTACAAAAGTGGTAGCTGTCTATAAAGATGAGGTTAAGATAGTCATTATTTCAATTAAATTGTGTAGGCGAAAGCTCTAAAACCTGATGAATCGTTTAATCAATTTAGGAATTTAAAGCTAATTTTTCAGTTTGTATTCAACTGAACGGAAGACCAAATTGTACACTTTGCTATTGTCAATTGGAAAATCTAAAAAGTGGAATTAAGCAGTTATAAATCTATAGACTTTAACGCTAATCCAGAAACCGATTCAGTATTGGGAAAGGATATTTGAATTTTTAGGCATAACATACTCTCACCTAAAAAACCTTTCCTGCTTGTAACTAAGCAAATCTTTAGGCATTTTTGTGACAAATTGTACATTAATAATTGAGATGCGCACATACCCATCAGATATATATGAGAAACTGGAATTTGATAAGATAATTGAGCGCTTATCAAAGTTCTGTTTGGGGCAACCTGCGAAAGAATTAGCCTTTAAAATTCGGAGCTTTGATAAGTTATTTAAAATCGAAAGACTTTTAGATGAGATACTGGAATATCAATTGTGCATTGATATGCAAATGGAGTTTCCTATCCATCGCTACGATTCTGTTATTGATGAATTAAGACTTTTAAGAACTGAAAATTATGTTCTGGAAATCGAAGCATATTTGAGAATCTATGTGCATATTCTCAATATCAATGAGATCAGATTGTTTTTTGGAGATAAAGAAAGACAAGATAAATTTCCATTGTTGTTCGAAATCTGTAGTCAAGTTGAATTTGATGCTGAACTCTTAGAACGGTTTGATAAGATATTTACAGAAGACAGTAAGATAAAACCTTCGGCTTCCGCCGAATTAAAAAAGATATTTTCTGGTATTGCTTCTAAGGAAAGAGAACTAGAACGCGTATTTAAAGACATTGCTTCTAAGTATAAAAAGTCAGGTTACCTTACGGAAAATATTGAAAGTTTTAAAAACAGCAGACGCGTTTTAAGTGTAAGTGCAGAGAATAAAAGAAAAGTCAAAGGTGTTTTACACGATGAATCCAGTACAGGTAAGACTGTTTTTATCGAGCCAGAAGAAGTCATGGAGTTAAATAATGACTTGTTTGAACTAGAAGCGCGCAAGCGTCATGAAGTGTACAAGATTCTCAAAGATTTGAGTAATTACCTTAGACCATATTTAGATGATTTTTTATTATGGCAGAGAATATTGGTGCGTTATGATCTCATTCGAGCGAAAGCTGAATTCGCGAAAGCATATGGAGGTAAAAAACCTAAGCTTACAGAATCACTTCAGTTGGATATTAAAGAAGCTTATCATCCTTTGTTGTTATTGTTGCATAATGAGCAAAACAAAAAAACCGTCCCTTTTGACCTCAGTTTAGATGTTGAGAAAAGAATGTTGGTCATTAGTGGTCCCAATGCAGGCGGAAAATCTGTGACACTAAAAACGGTTGGTTTGAATCAATTAATGCTTCAGTCAGGCATGTTGATTCCAGTACGTGATGACAGTGTCTTTTGTGTTTTTACTCAAATAATGATTGATATTGGAGATCAACAATCCTTAGAAGGAGATTTGAGTACTTACTCTTCACGCCTTTTGCATATGAAATATTTTATAGAAAAGGCAGGAAAGAAATCTATAGTTCTGATGGATGAATTTGGCAGTGGCTCTGATCCCAAAATGGGTGGTGCCATTGCGGAAGCAGTTTTGCATCGATTGGTGCAAAAGAAGTGTTTTGGATTGATTACAACACATTACAGCAATATTAAAAATTATGCGTACAAGAGTAAGCAAATACTCAATGGGGCCATGCTGTTTGATAGAGAAGAATTAAAACCTACGTATAGACTTAAGGTCGGTCAACCGGGAAGTTCGTTTGCATTTGAAATAGCTAATAAGATTGGGCTCAGTAAAGAAACTTTAAGTTATGCAAGACATAAGGCAGGGAAAGACAGTAAGACAGTTGATAAGTTACTCATTGATTTACAACATGAGAAGAAGGCATTAGATGATGAGTTATTGAAAACCTTTGATGAGCAGTTGAGATTAAAGAAATTGATTAAGAATTATGAATCAATGAAAAGCGATCTTGACATCAGACGCAAGCGATTAAAATTAGAAGCCAAAGAAAAATCTTATTTGAACTTTACAGAATCTGAAAAAGAGGTTCAACGTTTGATCAAGGATTTAAAGAAGGAAAAGGATCTTGAGAAAGCTAAGAAGGCCGTAAAAAAGATTAAGACTAAAAAAGATAACTCGCGAAAGGAAATCGCAGGCTTGACAGAGGATGTGTTTCAAAAGGAAATTGAAGATGTCAAAGAAATAGAAATAGGTCAATTTGTGAAATTGAGATCAGGTGGTGAGCCCGGAAAAATAATTGCATTTAATGATCGTAAAGTCACTTTAGAAATGGGAATAATGCAATTTGAAGTGCCAAGGTCAGAAATATTTATGTCCACAAATCCAATAGAGCAAAAATCAAAGTCGGTGAGATTAAACACGATGGCCGATCAAATGACTGCTGAGACTTCAATTGACATCAGGGGTTATTCCAAAATGGAAGCATTGGATTCTATCCAAGAATTTTTAGATAATGCATTGATGACGAATGCTAGCCAATTGAAAATTACGCACGGAAAGGGCACAGGTGTATTAAAGCAAACACTGTGGCAAAAGTCAAAAGAATATCAAGACATCAAAAAGATTTGGCATCCGGAGGAAGAATTTGGTGGTCAAGGGGTCACTTTTATTTCTTTCATATAGGCAAAAAAAAAGCACCCAATATCATTGAGTGCTTCATAAAATATTATTTCTTTTTCTATGCAAACATCTCTGTTCCAGCAAAGTGAAAATTCGCTTCGATTAAAGCATTTTCATCACTATCCGCTCCGTGAACAGCATTTTCTCCAATGCTTGTCGCATATAAAGCTCTTACAGTACCTGCTTCAGCATCAGCTGGATTAGTGGCACCTATGAGTTTTCTAAAATCTTCAACAGCATTGTCCTTTTGTAAAACGGCTGCCACTATTGGTCCTGACGACATAAATTCTACCAATTCGCCGTAAAAAGGTCTTTCCTTATGTACACCATAAAATTCGCCCGCTTTTTCAGCGCTTAATTTTGTGTATTTCATTGCAACGACTTTAAATCCACCATCGTTGAAATGTTTGATAATATTCCCGATATGCCCGTTTCTTACTGCATCCGGTTTGATCATTGTAAACGTAATGTTTCCTGCCATAAGTCTCATTTTTTATTAATGCACGCAAATGTAAATAAATTAAGGGCATAAGTCGATTTTTACTAGAATATTAATGCTTGAATTAATGGTAAAAAAATGCCACTTTTGTGCCAGTGAAATTAAGCGAAACAGAAATATCAGAAATAAAAGATCTCTTTGCTTTTCCTAAGGCAATTACGATTATTACCCATAGAAATCCTGATGGTGATGCTTTGGGATCAAGCTTGGGATTAAAATTCCTTTTGGATAAGTTAGGCCACAATGTTAAAGTGATACTTCCGAGTGAGTATCCCAAAGGCTTTTCTTTTTTGCATGGAATAAAGGAATCAGTAGTTTTTGATTTGCAACATGATTTGGCGCGCGATTTAATTGCTAAATCTGATGTTGTCATTTGCTTGGATTTTAATGCATTGGATCGTGTGGATAAATTGGGTCCTTCTATTCAAGACGCCAAAGGAAAGAAAATACTTATTGATCATCATTTAGACCCTGAGCCATTTGCGGATTATATTTTTTCTGACATTCACGCAAGCTCAACTTGTGAGTTGGTCCATAAATTCATCTATGATATTGGGCAGCAAGATAAATTAGATTCAAGAGTAGGTGAAGCTTTGTTTACCGGATTGATTACGGATACGGGCTCGTTTAAGTACAGTACAAATCCTGAAACATATAAAGTCGCGGCAGATCTTAAAGAAAGAGGCGTTGATGATTATACATTGCAGGATAGGATTTTCAATTGTATGACTGAAAAACAATTGCGTTTGTTAGGTCATGCCTTAGTGAACAGAATGGAAATTATCCCTGAATATAATGCTGGATTAATTGCATTAACAAAGCAGGATTATGAGGATTATGATATTCAAAGAGGAGACACAGAAGGTATTGTAAATCATATCTTAATGATAGATGGGATCAAGGTTGCTGCATTTATCAGAGAGCAACCCACTATTGTAAAGTTATCGTTAAGGTCTAAAGGTGATATTTCTGTACAAGAAATGGCGAGAAAACATTTTAATGGTGGTGGTCATAAAAATGCTTCTGGGGGAGCTGCGTATGCTAAACTTGAGGACATTGTAGCCAGGTTTAAAAAAGTTCTTCCTATGTATGTATAGCAATATTTTCAATTTGCATATCGATACAACTGCTTAAATAAACTAATCAAATTATTAACTTAGAATCATGAAAAATTTAGTTGCGCTTTTCCTGTTATTTTCAATAGCCTATTCATGTTCATCGCCTGAAACAAAAAAAGTACTCAGAAATGGATTTGAATATGAAATTTACACTTCAAACCCAGGTCCAATACCCAAACCAGGCGATGTTGTTACATTAGACCTAATCGTTTCTAATGAAAAAGATATTATCATAGATGACTCACGAAAAGATCCTATTAAGCCTGTTTTTCAAATTCCAGAAAAAGGCACTCCACAAACAGACAGAAACCCTTTAATGGCATTGATAGAGCAAATGAGATCTGGCGATAGTGCAGCAGTATATGTTCCCATAGATTCATTGCCTAGTCGTCCGCAATCCTTTGAAGGTAGTGAGACAATAAAGTATGTTTTAAAAGTCAATAGCATTGAAGATGTAAATGCGCACAAAGCACGCATAAGTACTGAAAAAGCAGTCAAAGAAAAATCTGAGCTTAAAATTGCTAAAGATGCCTTTGATAAATATATGAAAGGTGAATTGGATGGTGAGAAGATAGATGTTGATGGCACGGGTGTCATGGTGACTTTCATCAGAAATACAGGTAGACAAGTCACTGAGCCTGGAATGGGTGTAGCCGTAGACTATTTTGGATTTACTAAAGACGGTGAAAGCTTTGATAATTCTGTACGTGCAGGAAGACCATTTTCTTTTCAGCCGGGTACTAATAGTGTTATTCAAGGTTGGGATTTAGGAATTCCAAAGATACCTGAAGGTTCTGTCGCTATTATCGATGTGCCATATGAATATGCTTATGGTAAAACAGGTAGTCCTCCAAATATAGAGCCATACGAAGATTTAATCTTTTATGTGACGGTTGTAAAAGTGTACACTAAGTAATCATTAAACCAAGGACAAGATGACTCAAGATCAACACAAAGAATTGATGAGTCGTTTGGAGTCGTTAAGGAGCTATCTTTGACGTCGATAGACGATTAAATGAAATAGAAGATCAAGAACAGCGCTCAGCAAACCCTGATTTTTGGAAAAATCAAAAAGTTGCAAAAGCTTTAATGGGCGAAATGAAAATCCACAAAATGTGGGTTAATAAATATAATGCCGTTAAAGAAGCCTTAGATGAATTAGATATTTTAGTTGAATTCCTATCTGAAGGTGAGAGCTCCGAAGAAGAAGTTGATCGACAATATGATAAAACGCTTGAGCTTTTAGAGGATACTGAATTTCGCTCTACTTTGGACCAAGAAGAAGATGAACTTTCATGTTTGCTAGAAATTAATGCCGGTGCAGGGGGTACAGAGGCCTGTGATTGGGCAGAGATGTTGTATCGTATGTATGTTATGTATGGTCAAAAATCTGGACACAAAGTCAAAGAACTTAATAGAGTAGACGGTGATGTTGCAGGGATCAAATCTGTAGAGATTGAGATCGTTGGCGACTATACTTACGGTATGCTAAAAGGTGAAAATGGTGTCCATCGCCTAGTAAGGGTTTCACCTTATAATGCACAAGGCAAAAGAATGACTTCTTTTGCTTCGGTTTTTGTGCATCCTGTCATTGATGATAGAATTGAAATAGAAGTTAATCCTGCTGATTTAGATTGGGATACATTTCGCGCAAGCGGTGCAGGAGGGCAGCATGTAAATAAAACAGAATCTGCCGTAAGATTAAGGCACGCACCATCGGGTATAGTCGTAGAATGTCAAGCAGAACGAAGTCAGCATATGAATCGTGAAAAAGCAATAGCCATGCTAAAGTCGCGATTGTATGAAAAAGCTTTAGAAGAAAAACGGGCGGCTCAAAAAGAGACTGAAGCTGGAAAGATGAAAAATGAGTGGGGCTCCCAAATTAGATCCTATGTTTTAGATGATAGAAGAGTGAAAGATCACCGAACCAATTTTGAAAATAGAAACACTGATGCTGTTTTAGCTGGAGACTTAGAAGGATTTTTGAAAGCTTTTCTCATGTGGGATGGGAATTAATCGCATAGGAAATCTTGAAAATTAGAATGTAAAGCTAAACTTGGTACGTTAATCTATAGCTAAATACCGATAAGATATTTTAAATAAAGTCACACGCCTTTAATGCCTTTTTTGCATCATTGTATCCAAGTAAATATTTGTTATTGAAACTTGGTTTTTTAAATTCAATCGGTATGCCAATTCTTTTTGAAGGTACTATTTCAATTTCATTGTCATATGTAATATTCGTAGTACTGACTCCTGGTATATAATATGGGATGTACATAATCCTAACTTTTATGACCAAGTCAAAATGCTTATTTTCTAGTTCCGAATAATAGGGCTGATTATCACCTGCGCCTCCATCAATGTATTTGTCACCATTAATATAAACAGGTTTAAAAAATGGCAATCTCGAACTCGCCATTAAGTAGTTAATTAATTCTCCGTCTGGAATGTTTTTTAGATTGTGATATTCTTGCTTCTTTTTTGTCAGATTGTAAGCGCTAAAAATGATTTCTCTGGCAGTATCTCGCACTTTAGACTCATCAATATATTCATTAAACAGTTGCACAAATGGATTTAAATCTACACCATCATTAAAAAGTGTTTCTTTGGCCATTTGCAACAAATAACCTGCTTCGTGTTGGTTGATATTTTCAAACATAGGTTTGAGGGTAAAGTCTTGCCACAATTTAAAGCAGTCATCAATTGAATACTGTGAAATAATTACTGCATTAATAGCCCCAATAGAGCAACCTGAAACAGATGTAATATCAGATAATAGTCCTGCTTCCTCTATGGCTTTAAGTGCACCTATTTGGTAAATGCCTCTTGTTCCGCCGCCTGTTAATATCAGTTTTATTTTTTTTATGATGTCTTTTTTTATACTAAAGTAATACTTTGAAATTAAGAGTCATTAAAGGCCTATTTAAATTGCAAGTATTTTCAACTTTAGAATGTATTTGAACATTTCCATATATACAAAATACAAACTAGCTTTAGAAAGACTTATGTAATGAATCTTCTAGTTGTTTATGACTTTTATCTGGGTTTATGCCGTGAGGATAATGTGTGGTAGTGTCGAATATTAATAAAATGTGTTTAAGTATTATTAGTTTTATAGTATGGAAAAACAAAATGTTAATCCAGAGTCTAATTCGCAAAACCGTGTCAAGATTCGAGAATATTTTTCTGATTTGATTAAGGATTTCTTGGATTTGGCTAAAGGAGTAGACAAGTGGGCAACTATAACTGAAATAAAGTCAAAACAATCAATGACAGGCGCCAATGCCTGGATGTTGCTTTGCTCTATAATGATTGCGTCTATTGGTTTGAATATGAATTCTCAAGCTGTAATTATTGGGGGAATGTTAATTTCACCATTAATGTCTCCGATACTGGGAATTGGTTTAGCTGTTGGTATAAATGACAAAGAAGCTTTACGAGCAGCATTGATGCATTTTTTGGCAGCTATGGCTATAGCTTTTGCAGCTTCATTTATATACTTTTCTTTGACGCCACTAAAAGAATTTACACAACAGATAAGTGAGCGAACACAACCTAATTTCTTAGATATTTTAATTGCCATATTTGGAGGGATAGCAGGAATAATTTCAATTGCACGTAAAGACATTTCTACGACGCTTCCAGGTGTTGCTATTGCTACAGCTTTGATGCCACCACTTTGCGTAGCAGGTTATGGTGTAGCGATAGGCGATATTGGTATTGCGACAGCTTCTTTTTATCTATTCTTTTTGAATTCTTTTTTTGTAGCGCTCACTACTTATGTGATTGTCCGTTTGATGAAATTTCCTCATAAAGAATATGCTTCTCCTAAGGATCGAATAAAGAACATAAAATATATTGTTGTCTTTAGCGTCTTGATGTTGATTCCGAGCGTTTGGCTTTTTACTTCTGTTGTTAAAAAATATAAAGAGAAGCAAAAACTGGAATACTTCTTTGATAAATATTTAGGAGATAAAAGAATGTATTTGGACAACCATGAAATATTTGTCTATAAAAAGACGAATAAGAGAACTTTATTGATGAAGGTTTATGGACACGAAATTCATAATAATATGATACCTGTCTTTAGAAAAGCACTTGACTCTTTAGAGATGAGAGATTTAGATATACGATTGTTGCCTACAAATGAGATTAACTTAGATGAAATAAAAAGATTAGAAACAGATGTCAATGAAGTTGAAAATCTTCTAAATATGCGTATGGAAAAGATTGTTGAAGAAAAATCACAATTAGATCAATTAATTAATCAAATGAAGACAGCTGAAAACTTCTATGCGCAAGATTCTGTCAAGTTTAATAGAGTCTGTCAAAATATAAAGACTTTTATACCTGGTGTCAAAGAGATTAGTATGTCTGTCTCTCAAAGTAATAATTTTCAAAATATTGAAAAAGGATTACCTACATTTATAGTAAAGTGGGACAAATCAGATAGCTTAGAAATTTCAAAATTAGAAAAGTTTTTAAAAGACAATTATAGTTTAGATACAATTAAATTAGTAATTCATTAAAAAATAAACTTCATGAAAAACTTCATTATTCTGTTTGCTGTGGCGGCATCGTTTTCTTTAAAAGCGCAAACTTTTAGTTCAGCAAATCCAGATTATATTAAAAATGTAAAAGCTGGTGAACAAGCACTTTTGTCTGAAAATTATGATTCATGCTTGGTATATTATAAACAGGGTTTTCAAATCAAACAGACTTCTGTCTTGAGTACTTTGAGAGCAGCAGCGTGTGCATATAGTTTAGGTGACAGTACTTATATGGATGATCAATTAGATATTGCTTTTGGTTTGGATTGGGGCGTATCAAAGAATATTTATGAAGGTTATCCTGAGTTTGAATATCTTCAAGATACGCCATTTTCAACTATGATCAACGAGAGATGGGAAACCACGGCGAAAGCATCAGGCGTCAATTTTGAATTGATGAATGAATTAGAGCAAATCGGGTTTGAAGATCAAGTGTATAGACAGCAGATGAGATCAGTAGATGAAGAATACGGTAGGGAGTCAAGTCGAATGGATTCTCTTTGGAAATTACAAAATTTTGCTGACTCTGTTAATACAGATCGCATTGTTGAAATCTTAGAAGAATATGGCTATCCAGGAAAATCAATGGTAGGTCCCGCAGAAGCCTCTACAGCATTCTTAGTCATTCAGCATGCAGATTTAGAGATACAACAAAGATATGTCGAATTGATAGTAGCTGCAGCTGATGCAGAAGAAATCAGATGGAGTTCTGTGGCATTGCTAGTGGATAGAATTAATATGCGCAAAGGCAATCCTCAAAAGTACGGTACGCAGTTGGGTCGAGATAAAGAAACTGGAGAATATTATTTTTCAGAAATAGAACAACCCTTTAAAATTGACAGTGTGCGCGGGACAGTAGGCTTGGGCCCATTGCAAAAATATGCGGATAACTGGAGCTATACATGGGATCCAGAGATTCATATAAAGAAAGCTCAAGAAAGAAAGAAGAAGAAATCTGCAAAGAAAGAGTAGGGCAGTCAGGATTAAATCGGAGCATGTATGATATAAATGTCGATTTTGTAAAGAAAATATTTTTTCCCTTGTTTACTTTTTAGTTGTTAGAAGATACTCTTATGTACGCTTTTAATAATTAAATGAAATAATAATGAAAAAAATATTTTTTTGTCTATTGCTTATGCCTTTCTTGCTAACAAACTGTTCTTCTGATTCGGATATTTTAACAGATACAAATGAAGCCAAAGAATTGACTACAGAATTGGATCAAGAAATTGATTCTCGCGCCAGACGCTATAAATGCCCTCGTAAAACAATTACTAATTTAATTGAATTAGCCGATGAGCTTGAAAAAATCGCTAATTGCAGACAGAACGAATTGGAATGTGATCAAGGTCAAAAAGAAACTATTAAACATGTAATTTTTCCGTATGAAATTGCGGCCTATTGTTCTACGCAAGCCAATCCTTGTACCGATTGTGCGCCTCCTATGCCAAGTACTTATGATGTAGCCTTTCAGGATAATATAATCAGTCAAGCTCAAGCATATGCAAATTCTTTTAATATGCCTTGCAATGCAGCAAATACGCAGGTGACTTATCACTTCTTTGCGGATTGTACAACTTGTACTTGTGGCACCTACTGTAATGGTTCTCAAGTCACGGCTAATTGCACAATCAGTGTCACCTTCACTATTAAGTGTTGCTCAAATTTATTGCCAGATAACATCTATGGCTAGAGTCAAAGATAAACTAAAAAAGGAAGTTCAATCTGAGCTTCCTTTTTTTATGCCCCTCATTGACCGATTCAGGGTATTCATATCCACTTTCAGAGTAGTTGATATGCTTTTATTTGAAAGATGTCATGATATTAAGGTTATCAAAATCACCTATCATGGCTGGCATATTAAAAAATTCTATTCTTTGTTTTGCGCTATTCATTATTTCGCATGCGCTGAATGCACAACTCGCTTCAATAGACTGTATTTGTGAATTAGAGGCTTTGATATTAGATTCTAAAATTGATGCTTCGGAGGTCGTTATTCAAGAATCTGAAGACGGTCTTGTCTACACTTGGTATGTAGAAGAATTGGTAGAAGTCGTTAATGAACCTCAAGACAGTTCATTGCTTGTTCAAAAATCCTCAGTTGAAAATGATACAAGATCATCTACTCAAACAATTCACTCATCAAGATTGCGCACAAAACGTAAAAAAAGAAAAAATAAAGTTAAGCGAAAAACAAAATTCAAAAAATACAAAGGGGGCTGCCCGAGATGGTAAGTGTTAGATGGGGGTAATGTTATATATATAAATATGTGTATTTAGATTTAACGGTTCGGCCATATGTGGCGGATTTGGCTGTAGCCAATCTGACATAATGATCGCTGGTTATCGATTGCCTTTTTTGTACTTTTTTACTTGTTTCCCTAATCCGAAAGGCATGCTACGAATAAACCTATCAGCTTGCTCTTCATTGGGAAACACTATATAAGTATTATGAATTTGGATATCTACTGTTTCGTCCCTAATGTCCGGAAAGTCTTCATAGGCGGCTAAGATTTTGAGATTTTTAATTTGTCTTAGTTGTGCAAGTTCTGGTTCGCCAATTTCGATTCCTGCCAATTGTATTTCCTTTAAGTTTTTAAGCTTTAATATTTTTGGAATTTAAGTTTCTAAAATAATTGAAGAATAATTTAGAATAAGGATTTCCAAGTTTTCAAGTTGTTAAAGATATTTAGGTAATTCTCTAACTTCAGTATTTGAAATATCTAAAAGCATTAAGTTTCGACATTTTACTAATCCGTTCGGAATTTTATGAGGCGTTTTATCCTTGCTATCATCAATTTTATTGCTAACTACTCTTTTGTTTTCAATTTTTGGAAATCCGAATCACCTTGGCTGCAGTCTGAATTCTATCAAATTATTCAATTCTCCAATTGAATCAGAAATTGGATTGATTTCAATGAAGTTGTAGTTTAAATACAAGGATGTAACGTCTTTCTTATTTGACAAAGCATCACTTAAATTATAAAATTCGCTTGTTTGCCCCATCAAGTTCAGGTTTATAAGTAATGAAACTATAAGTATTGCATCTGTTTTCATTTTTTCTTGTTTATTGATAACTGGACGATTCTTACCAGAAAAGAATAACAAATAATGAAAACCAAAATATATTATCTTTCAGCGTGCACATCACAATGTAGATAAAATGGCGATCAGTGTTTCTGTTTTGAGTCTGGTTGAGTAATCTGGGTTTACATATGAAAATTGAATAATACCATCTTTAATAATATAGATAGCAGGATCTGGTAAAGTGTGATGATCTTTGTATGCGAAGGCTTCTAACATAGCGCTACCACTTTTCTTATATTTTTCAATATTGTCATCTTCAACTTTCCAAGCAATACCAAATGCATGCATTAATTCTGCATCGGCATCTGAATATAAAGGAAAACTGAGGTTCTGATCATTGGCAAAGTCGCCAATAAGATTATGATGATCTGGACTGATTCCAATAACTTGATATCCAAGTGAAGTGAAAGTAGAGTTTGATTCTTCTAAAGCAGACAACTGTCGCTTACAGTAACCTCACCATCCGCCTCTGTAAAAAATTAATATGCTCGGCGTATCATCGACAATGTCTCCCAAAGATTCTATAGTCCCAGAAGCAGTAGTCAACATTACATAAGATGGAAATTTTACGCCTTCTGTGAGGGGACATGTCTCATGCATATTTTGTGCTGTTAAATTAATGACACTAAAAAAAAAGTGCGAGAATTGTAATTATTTTCATTATGTATTATTAGTTAAAATAAATGGGCATTCTTTCCGCTCTATGAAAGCTTATGCCTCCTGAATTAATGTGCATCTCAAAAACGACTTCCTTGGTGTCATAATCGAGTTCTACAATTTTTGAACCTATGCCATCTTTGTTGATGACTCTGGAGCCTGGGCAAAATAAAATATTTCCAGTGACTTCTTCCACGTCTACATCAGACGCAATTCTTGAGTAGGTTTCAATACCTCTTTCTTTACCATAAGTCCACACCTGTTGTACCGTCATGTTCTCTTCATCAATTTTATATCCTACAGCACGACTGTACTTTTGATCACTAGAAAAATTTCTTAGATCACCATTGTCAAAAACCCAGAGATTGCCATCTTTATCTATAGATGGTGCATGTTGATACCATGGCCATTCAAAATCAGGATGATTGCTTATCCCATTTAAAACATCTTGATCTGTTATAGGATCCCCATTCGCGTCAAGCGGTTGTAGAAGTTTATCAGTGATGTTCTCTCCTAAGCCTGTAGAAGTCCAGCCACGGTGATTGCTGAGTATCCATTTTGCTACATTATCATTGGACAATTTAACGACCCCTTGTAGTCGGCAAGAGATAATTATTGAATTGTCAGAAGGATCTTCAATGACCCCGTTCTCGTGTGCCCAATCAATGTAGCCATTAAAAATATTTGTACCTAAAACATTTCTATTGGGATCAATGGAGTTTTTAATATCCCACTCATTCACAATAGCACCTGTGTTTCTGTCAATCTCCACAATAAAATCTTCCAACGAGAGATTACCTGAAGGATGCATACTGCCATCCTTGTCTAGAGTGACTAATATATTCCCATTCTGTCTTTCGCTTGCTGTGTGATGAAAAGTATAACCTTCGAGGATATATTGGTTTATAACATTACCTAAGATGTCAACTTGATAGACTTCATTAGTAGGATAATTTCCAAATAAGAAATCTCCATTTTTCATACGTTCAGGTCCAACGTCGTAGTTTAAATTAGTCAAGTCCATATGTCCTTCATAGTCGAGTAGATATCTAAGATGACCCTCGTGATCTACAAAAAACGGAACAGAGGGATCTCTTTTGCTTCTGTAGTTTATGAAATTCATACCTGGTTCCATTTTCTCCTTTTGCACAACATCTATAAAAACATTAGGAATATAATCTGGCTGTACTGGTGTTGTAATTGAAAGTGTCTCTGTGTTTAGTACAACATCACTGATCAAGAAATCAATTATAATTTCGTTGTCATGATCAAAGTATAGTCCAAGAATAGGAATGTCGTGTATACTATCTTTGCGTTCGAATGTATGAATTAGATCATCTCCCGAACCGTCAATATGTTTAATGGTCACTCTAAGTTGTCCAATCAAATCAGTATGCACTGAATAAGACCCACTGATGGGTGTGTAACCAGTAGGGTTAAGCACAAATTCAGATTCATATTTTTTCAGAACTAATTCGTCTGGCGAAAATATAGTATCGTCATTACAAGCAATGACTAAAAATATCCCTGTGGCTAAAAAGCCCAAAATAATTAAGTTTCTAATTCTCATTTTCTTTCTTAAGCTTTATAAAATCAGTAACATTTTCTCTTATAAGATTGTTTAGAGCATCTAGCTCCTCATTTTTAATAGAATTGTATTTTTCTAATTGTTTGTCAATTCTAGATATCAATTCGTCCCTCACCGCGTACATTTGTGTGGTAGGCGGTCCGTCGCTCATTTGAATCAATGAATTAAGATGTGCTAATTTATTGGTTAATCTTATAGGAAAATTAAGGGGATCTTGTCGACTTTTATTTTGTGTTTGATACAATTCTTTTTCTATTACCGTGAGGGTTGAATCTATTTGATCAATTTTTTCTTCTATCAATTCTACTTTATGGTCTTTTTTAAAACTGTTCATTTGCTTTTTTAAAGAACGCATTTCAATAATAGCTTCATGCGCTTCAGTGACCTTGTCATTTATAGAATTGATAAATGATTCTTGTTCACTAAAATCACTCATGCTCAATTCAAGTCTTGGATCCGCTTTTACAGTAAATGTTTGTTCTGCTTTTGTTTGATTGTGTTGCATGAGAACTCTGTAATCTGCAGGTACAGCCTTGGCTCCTTGTAATGAGCCCCACCAAAATATCATACCTTCAAACTTTTTTGCAGGGGCAAAGCTCATATTCCAATGGTGTTTGTTAGAACCTGCTTTAATATCTTTGAGCTTTGTTTCTTTTTCTTCTGAATGGGTGGAGTAGTGTCTGATGGTATCACCATTCATTTTAAGATAGGTAAAACTTAAGGTGTCTTTTTCTGAATTGAAGCTTTCTAGATAATAAAAACTTGTGACGCCTCCAGGGTGATTTGTACCTGCTCCCTTTGTGTTTTTTGATTGACGACCATTCATACGATAGGAATCTGCAGGCTTAAATAGCGTGTTGCCTTTGGCTGATTTTAACTGGGCCGCTTGTCGGACAATACTCAAATCGTCAATCATCCAGAGTCCTCTCCCTTGTGTGGCCGCGATCAGATTGTCGTTTTTTATGGTTAAGTCAGTAATTGGAACTATAGGTAAGTTTAATTGAAATTCTTGCCAACTCATACCGTCGTTGGTGGAAATGTACATCCCTGATTCTGTTCCGGCGTATAGGACTCCTGCCTCATTAGGATCTACTCGAACTGATCTTGTGAAATGTTCATTATTTATGCCTGAAGTGATTTTAGTCCATGTGGTACCGTAATTATTTGTTTTGTAAATGTAAGGTTTGAAATCTCCATCTTTATAAAGTGTACCTGCCAAATAGCATCCAGCTTCATTATGAGGATCTGGTTCTATGCAATTTATCATTAACCATTTAGGCATCCCTTTCGGTGTCACATTTTTCCATTCTTCTCCACCGTTTTGAGTGACATGTACTAGGCCATCGTCTGAACCTACCCAAATTAGTCCTTCCTTAAGTGCAGACTCTTGGGCTGCGAAAATTGTACAATAATATTCTACGCTTGTATTGTCTTTTGTTATTGGCCCACCTGAAGATTTTAATTTGGTGCTATCGTTACGCGTGAGATCATCACTGATCGTTTTCCAGGTTTGTCCTTCATCTGTTGAGACATGCACGTGGTTAGAAGTGGTGTATAATTTTTTAGGATCGTGTTTAGAAAAGAAGATAGGGAAGTTCCACTGAAATCTGTATTTCATTTCTTCTGCACCGTGTCCCATAGGATTGTCTGGCCATACATTGATCGCACGGGTATGTCCAGTCTGGTGATCTACGCGTGTGAGGAAACCGTCATAGCTACCGCCATAAACGATATTGTTATTGAGTGGGTCTACTGCGATGTGTGCAGATTCTCCTCCAGCCGTACGTTCCCAGTCATTTTCTGTAATGCTACTTCCTCCTGACCTATGTGCGATCCTAATCGTACTATTATCTTGTTGGGCTGCATAAATCCTATAAGGAAAATGATTGTCGGTGGTCACACGATAGAATTGTGCGGTGGGTTGATTGTGATAAGTTGTCCATGTTTCCCCACCGTCATAAGTGACTTGTGCGCCACCATCATCTCCTATGATCATACGTTGTGGATTTTCTGGAGCTATCCATAGATCGTGGTGATCTCCGTGAGGTGCACGATGACTTTTGAAAGTCTTGCCACCATCTTTAGATTTTTGATAATCTACATTGACGACATAGACCTGATCTTCATCCATAGGATCAGCATAGATTCTTGTATAGTACCAAGCACGTTGTCTGAGTGCGCGACTATCATTTATTTTTGCCCATTTTTTT
>ENA-ORXM01001956-ORXM01001956.1-marine-metagenome-genome-assembly--contig:-NODE-1956-length-26043-cov-4.309251_pt1 | contig 26043 bp, 22 predicted proteins | sample MGYA00237867_ERZ511480 | MGnify/ENA primary metagenome ERZ511480 (study PRJEB26309, sample SAMN06266103) | marine metagenome | isolation source: Algal blade | place: United Kingdom:Sidmouth, United... | reverse complement strand
AAAACAATTTGAGAAGAATCAATTTAAGGCCAAGGAATCTACCGAAGAGTTTAGAATATTGTGGGTAGGTAGATTAATTCCACGGAGAGGTTTGGAATTATCCTTAAAAGCCCTCTCATTTTTACCAGAATATGTGAAGTACAAACTTATTATTGTTGGGGATGGAGATCAGGCAGGTAAAATTCCTAGTTGGATTAATAAGTATGAATTAGACGCTTCTAAAATAGAACACATGGGTTGGATTCCTTATTCCCAAGTTCATGAAGAATATGAAAATGCAGATATAATGCTTTTTTGTCCTTTGAGGGATACGGCAGGTCTTCAAGCTACGGAGGCAATGGGTTTTGGTCTGCCCATTATAACAATGAATATAAGTGGAATGAGAACCATTGTGACCGAAGATTGTGGTATAAAAATAACACCTACTACTACAGATGGCACAGCTAAAGATATAGCCGGTGCTATTGAACATATGTATTCAAACCCAGATTTTAGAAAAAAAGCGGCAAAACAGGCATACAAAAGAGCTATGGCGAACACTTGGGCAAATAAGATTAATGCAGTTACGAATCAGTTTTATTAAATCAGCAATTTATCTTCTAGCCGTGATTTTCTTTTGATTGTATTTTCTTTTAACCTTTATAAAATGGTAACGGATATCATCGTAAAATAAGCTACTTAGCAGAATAACAGCGGCTACTAGTAAAGTATTGAGTTTAAGATTTGCTCTGGAATAAAGAAATCCGCCTATTAATCCTCCACTAAAAAAGAATAGAATAATATAAATACGAAGTTTAATGGTGGACTTTAATTTTGCTCGGTTCGGGTGCAATCTTGGAAAAAATAGTTGGGATAATTCTATACCCAGATCGGTAAATAGTCCTGTTAAGTGGGTAGTTCTGACAACTGCATTAGATATTTTCGTAACATATGAGTTTTGAAGTCCCATGGCAAAAAGTAATGAACAAGCAATTATATCAGGATATTCAATAGCAATTAAATTACTTGTTAAGGCTATTGAGACTAAAATGACGCATTCTATTATCGTGGGAATAACAAATACGTTCAGTTTTTTATTAGCTTTAAATTTTTCTATCAGAAAGCTTGAAAGAAACGAACCGAAAAGAAAAGAAAAGAGGTAGAGAAAATAAATAGTTCCTTTCCAGAACTTAAAATTTGCAACGTCATAAATGAACAGCGCAAAATGGCCTGTGACATTGGTAGTCAATTGTGTAATTGATAAAAATCCTGTTACATTAACCATGCCCGCTACTAAAGACAATACTATAGCAATTTGCAGATTGTGCGTTAATGTCCTGCTTTTGCCTTGATGTCTGAACATTCACTCTTCATTTATCTAATTGCATAGTACAAAGTTCTAACTTTTTTTAAGTCAAACACTTATTTTGATCTGTTATTTGCCAACCAAATCGTAAAGTCAGGACTGTCAATATGCAGGGATAGTATATCTTAACGTACAATAATAAGCAGAAAGATTTCTTTTCTTAGTAGCAAAGGCGGTACGTATCTATCTGTTGATAATCATAATTTAAATGTAGTGAAATTATAAAAATCGGTAAGAGCAACCGGTTATACGAATTAATTAGACATTATTTTTCGAAAATACAATAGTCGATAAGCTCCAGCAAACATGTTGATTTACGAAATATAGAATCAGTTATTTTAGCATATTTGATAAGAGAGACTATTTTTTAGATCATCTTAAAATCCAACAATAATTCTCCTTCAATTGAAGCTTGTAGATGGTCGCCTTTGAAGGTTTGTCCTGCTCCTGATGCGGGTGTGCCGGTAAATATCATATCTCCAGGATTTAGGGTCATAAAAGTGGATACAAAGCTAATTATCTCGCCAAAATTATAAATAATGAAATTGGTATTTCCTACCTGTTTTTGCTCTCCGTTTATTACCAAATCAAAATTGATATTGTTTAAGTCCGGAAAATCGGAAATAGGTTTAAAACTAGAAATCGGGGAGGCTCCATCAAATCCTTTGGCAAGTGCCCATGGTTGTTTTTTCTCTCTGCTTGCGGTAAGAACATCTTTTGCCGTGTAGTCAATACCAATGGCCATTTCGGAGATATATGAGTTTGCGTCTTCTAAGGCAATATCTTTTCCTTGTTTTCCGATTTTAACAACCAATTCTACTTCGTAAAAGAGCTGGTTTGTTATTGACGGAAAAACAATGTCTTTATTATCTGTAACTAAAGATGAATCTGGTTTTGTGAATATTAATTGCGTATCATTTTTTAGTCCGCTTATTTCAGATTTTTTGTTGACATAATTCTTTCCGATGCCTATAACTTTCATATTATTTAATTTTCCAGTGTTTGATTGATTATTAAAGCGCTAAAAATAGAGTTTTACGGGGTTTAGGTACTGTTTTAATTTAATTATTTATTCTTAAGGAATTTTTTCATAGACCTTTTTACCTCCAACAAAAGTTTGTAACACCATTACATCTTTAATTTTTTTTGGATCAAGAGTAGTCAAATCTTCACTTAGAACAACAAAATCTGCTAGTTTACCTTTTGCCAGAGTTCCTTTAATATTTTCGTCAAAAGAGCTGTATGCAGCATCTTTTGTGTAGGCTTTTAGTGCCTGCGATGCTGTAATCTTTTCCTTCGGAACCCATCCTTCAGGGTGTTTTCCATCTAAGGTTTGTCGTGTAGTTGCAGCGTAGATACCAAGAATAGGAGAGGCAGGAGCTACGGGCCAGTCACTGCTAAAAACTACAGTTGCATTGGCATCTAACAGTGATTTAAAAGCATAAGTAGTCTTAATACGTTCCGGACCGATTAGTACCTCGGCCCATCTACCATCATCAATGGAATGGTAAGGTTGCATGCTGGCAATTACATTTAGTTTAGAAAACCTGTTTATATCTGTTGGACTCAAATGCTGGGCATGTTCAATTCTTAATCGTCTGTCTTTTTCGCCGTTCTTAAGGATAATTTTTTCATAGCTATTTAACAAGGAGTTATTTGCCCTATCACCAATGGCATGAACAGTAATCTGAAAACCTTCTTTATCGGCCTCCATAATCCAATTGTTTAAGCTATCCTGATTAACAATTAAAAGGCCTTTACTATCTTTTGCATCTGAATAAGGTTCAATGAATGCAGCGGTATGCGAGCCTAAAGAACCATCAACAAAACCCTTGAGCAACCCATTTTTCAACCATTTTGACTTACTGGTATTTTTGGCCACGGATTTCCATTTTTTAAGAGGGTCAGCGGTGTAAACTCTAATTTTTAATTGATTATTGGTATACATATCATCCATTACCTCAAAACCTCCTAGACTATCTACATCATGAATGGTGGTAACTCCTTGTGAAAGTAAATACTCCTGGGCTTGGTTAATGGCATTTTCTTTTTCTTCTTTAGATAGGGAAGGTATTTTATTTAAAACCAGATACATGGCTTCGCTTTTTAAAATACCTGTTGGTTCTCCATTGGTGTCTTTAACTATTTCTCCATTTCCTACATTCGGTGTGTTTCTATCAATACCGGCAATTTTTAATGCTGCGGAATTAGCCAAAATCATATGACCGTCCATTCTATAGATAGCAACAGGATTTTCATGGGTGAACTTATCAATCCACTTTTTAGTGGGCAGTTCGCCACCCCATAGGGTATGGTCCCAATTTCCTTCTACAATCCATTGGTCTGGTTTTATTTTTTTTGTGAACGAAGCTATTCTGTCAATAAATTCTTTTTTTGTTTTGGCATCTCTCAATTGCACGCTTAAAAGGCTGTTGCCACCCATTAATAAATGTACATGAGTATCAATAAATCCCGGGGTAATGAAATTTCCTAGGGCATCAACAATTTTAGTGGATTCACTTTTAAATTTCATAACTTCTTTTAATGAACCAATAGCTAAAATAGAATCACCTTTAACAGCAATAGCTTCAGCCTTGGGGTTGTCAATATCTCCGGTCCAAATGTTAGCATTCGTAACTAAAAGGTCCGCAGAAGGCTTCTCTGTTGTACAGGAAGTTAATACAATGGTGATGAGAAATAATAAAAATTTATTCATTATGTTGAAGTTTAATATCCTTGGAGATTTTTTAGGTAGTTACTCTTTTTCATGTCCGTTTACGAATGTGGGTATAAAAATATCGTTCATTATTGCAAAAGCTAAATTAGCATCTTTTGAGTTGTATGCGCCTCCTGTGAATACAGCAACTAAATCCATTTCTGGAAGAATTATAATATACTGTCCTCCATTTCCGCTTGCAGTTTTAGAAGTTGTAAGCCTTTCACCTAATTTGAAAGGTATATTCCACCATAAATAGGCATAATCGTTTCCTGAAAGCTGTGTTTTGGTTGTAGTCGATTCTGTGACCCATTTCTCTGATATGATTTGCTTCCCGTTCCATGCTCCGTTATTTAGTATCAACTGGCCAATTTTAGCCATGTCGCGAGGTGTCATATATAATCTTTTGGCTGAGGGAATAACCTCTTTTTTTGATGTATGACCCCATCTTTTATTGGTAATCCTTAAAGGAACAAATAGGTATTTGTCAGCAAATTCATCAATTGTCATTCCTGATGCTTGACTAATTATTTCCGCTACCATGACCGTACCAATTGAACAGTAGTTTGATACCGTACCTGGCTCATAAACCATAGGTAAATCGATTGCATATTGCAGCCAGTCTTTTTGCCTGTATATTTTATCTTCTTGCCCTTCTGATTTTTTATCCCAGTCATTGCAATCAAGTCCACTAGACATGGTTAAAAGATTTTTTATGGTAATTCTCTTCTTCTTTAGGTCGAGGTTCTTTTGTGGGATAGGAGCTTTAAGGTATTTTGATATGGGGTCGTCAATGCTTTCAATAAAACCTTTATCAATAGCAATACCCATTAAAATAGACCTAATGCTTTTTGTTGAAGACCGAAGGTCATGAAGTTCATTTACAGAATATCCTTTAAAGTACTCCTCTATAATAAGTTCATTGTTCTTGATTAATAGAACGCTATGAATCTTGTTTTTTCTAGTTTTTATTTGATTGAATAATTTGTAAATCAATGTGGTGTCAACCTCTTGCGATTTAAGATTGATAGTTTTCCATCCATCACCTAAGACCTCTGGTTGGGAGTAAAGATAGCTTTCTTGAGCATAGCAAAGTGGACTTGCAAAAAGTACCAAAAGGATAAAAATCGCTATGTTTTTCATTATCAGGTATACATATTAAAATATGAAGGTACAGCGGATAAATTGGATGTTCAATTTCTATCTTAGATATTATCCATGTCTTTTTTGAGTAGCAGGTCTTATTCTTGTACTATATCCTTATTCTTAAAATTTAACCCGGAAGTCCTCTTAGTCTTATAAGTAAAGCGTAATAGTAAAATGTGCCAGTGGTTAAATGATTTATAAGTTGAGCTAAACCAGTACATCCCAATCAACTTATGTATCAATAGATTACCTTCAAACTTGTCTAAACAGCAAGGGGGGCATTTTATAGAATACTTGTTTTGGTTCCTTGGTAAATTCTACGCTATAATAACCTACGTAGAATTAATTATTGATTATTCCTCCTCATCGGCTTCTGCTTCACTTGCAGCTTCTTCTGCATCGTGCGCTCTTATAATGTCATTTTTAAGGATATTAAGTTTCTTTAATTTTGCCTTCCAGGTTTCAAGAGTTTCTTTATGGCTTTCAACACGTTTAATAACATCACGTACTAAAGGGTTGTCCTCTGAAGCATTAGAAAAGAATTGAAGGTTTGTTTCTAACTGGCGAATCTCTCCTTTGCTTTCTTCTATTTTCTTGCGTATAAAACTACGTTCGTTTTGAATAGCACGCTCATTATCGGCATTTGCCAGCTCCTGGATTTTATTGCCGTATTTTAGTAATTCTGACTCTTGCCTATCAATATCTAATTTCTTGAATATTCCATCAAGAATTTTATTGAATTTCTGGTCTATATTCTTCTTCTTAAATGGAACCCTGCCGTATGATTTCCACTCCGCAATAAATGCTTTTATCGTTTTTAAGTCATCATCTCGCTTACCGGATAATTTAAAAGCTGATAATTTTTCAAGGCAAGCGCTCTTCTTTTCAAAATTTTCTTGTTCTTCTTTAAGGCCTTCATTTTTTAAGGCATGTAGACGGTCAAAATAGTGGTTGCATGCAGTTTTGAACTCCTTCCATATCTTATCTGAGTATTTTCTAGGCACATGACCAATTTGCTTCCATTCGTTTTGGATGCGTTTCATTTCCGGAGTTGCAATGTCCCATTCTTCACTGTCCTTTAAGGAAACGGCACGATCTAATAAAGCTCTCTTTTTATCAAGATTTTCCTGCTGTTCCTTTTTTAAATTTTTATAGTAAGCATTTTTACTTCTATTAAATTTACGTACCGCCGTTTTAAAGGCGTCCCACGTTTTTTCATTTTGGTTTCTGGGTACTTTTCCAGCACTAAAAAAAGCATTTCTTTGTTCTTCTAATTTTTTAATTTGTTGCTGAAGGGCTTTATGGCTGGTGGCAACATTTTCGGACATAGCCTCAATTACTGAGATTATCTCGTTTTTTTTAACCAGATTCTTTTCATATTGAGCATCCAATTCCTTGTAATGATCTTGTCTTCTCTGGTGTAATACCTTTGTAGCATTGCTAAACCGCTCCCAGATTTCCTCCCGATGTTCCTGGCCAACCGGACCAATATCTTCTTTCCAGATTTTGTGCAACGTTTGTAAATCTCTAAAAGCTATGGTTAAATCGGGTTCTTTTGCTAATGTTTCTGCCTGTACAACCAATTTTTCTTTCTCTTCTAAATTGTGCTTAAAGTCCAAATCCCGCAACTCACGGTTTAGGTGAAGAAAATCATAGAAAATTTCAATGTGGTGTTGGTATGTGCGCCAAACATTATTATACTCTGTTCTTGGTATAGGGCCTGCATTGCGCCAGTTTTCCTGTAGTTCCTTAAATGCCTTGTAGGTGGTATTCATGTCCTCATCAACATTTACCAAGCTTTTAAGTTCTTCAATGATTTCTAGTCGCCTACTTAAATTTTCTTTAAGATTTTTTTCGAGGGATTTATAGTATTGATTACGCTTTTCACGATAATCTCCATACACCTCGTTAAATTGTCTTTTGGTAACAGAATTATACCTAAAGTCTATCTCGTTTCCGCCACTGGCAATAAAGTCTTCCTTTTTACTTTCTATAAACTCTTGGAATTTTAGATCAAATTCTGATTTAATTCCATCCACGTGTTTCTTAATGGCCTGTACTTTTTCTGTACGTACAAGTTTCTGCAATTCGCCAACCAAATTTTCCATAGACATAGAGTGGTAGTCCAAAAGTGGAATCGTATGCCGTTCTTGGTTATCTGTGTCTTCGGCATCTTCGGCGTTGTTCTCGTCTATCTCGTCAAGAACATCTTCTTCTTCATTAACTGTTTTATCACCTTTCTTAGGCGCAACAGCAGTAGGTTCTTCCATTGTAACTGCTTCAGACGAAATATCTTCTTGAGGTGTGCCCAATTTTTGTGCATCAGGCGTTTCTTTTACTACGTTCTCATTTTCGGAGCCGCTTTCCTCTAATATTCCGGATGGTTCATTTTTAGGAATTTCCACTGTTTCCGAAGTTTCCGTAGGAGTAGTGACCTCAGTGTTTTCAGTGATTTCTTGTTTGTTCTCTTCCCCTACGTTATGTTGTAGTTCCCGTTCCTTATCTTCCATCGTATATAAGATATTGATTTTGCAAATTGCTAGGGTAAGATACTAACAACCGCTCTAATGACAAAGAGGATAGGGGTATTTTAGCTTTTGATTAAAACCAAGGGAATACAGAAGAACCCTTTAAATACCAGTAAAGGTGGAAGTTGCTTTGGTTTAGGTAGTTACTGTTGGAAATTATAGAGGGTTACTATATTAACTTTCTTGCCATATCTCCCATGAACGGTCCGCCTGAAGTTCTAACATTCGCAAACCGTTGGAAATCTGAGCTCCTTTGGTCTCTCCAGCAGTCAGAAATGCAGATTTTTCAGGGTTGTAGATCAAATCGAATAGAAAATGTCGGTCACTTATAAATTCATAGGGTAGGGCAGGTCGTTCCTTTATATTAGGGTGCGTACCTAATGGAGTGCAGTTTACTAAAATGGTATGTTCTTGTAAAATACCTTCTGTAACCTGTTCATAGCTAATTTTGTTATCCCCTACATTTCTTGAAACGAAAATATAAGAAATGCCTAGTTCTTCCAATACGTAAGCTACAGCCTTTGAAGCACCTCCAGTACCTAATATCAATGCTTTTTTATGATGAGGTTTTAGAAAAGGGGCCATTGCATTTTTAAAGCCGTATGCATCTGTATTGTAGCCTTTTAGTCCATTTTTGGTAAACTGTATGGTGTTTACGGCACCAATCTTTTCAGCTTCTGTATCAATTTCACTCAAATAAGGTATCACCTCTTGTTTGTAAGGTATGGTGACGTTCATTCCCTTAATGTCTGTGTTATTTTTTAGAACATCCGAAATTTCCTCAATAGCTTGAAAGTCAAAATTCTCGTAGGAATAGCTTTCTAAACCCAAATCTGCAAATTTTTTTGTAAAATATCCTCTGGAGAATGAATATGAAATATCTTTTCCTACTAATCCGAACCTTGTTCTTTTCATGTGTTTTTTTATTAAAAATCGAAAGCGTATTACATTGTTAGTTCCGTCTCTTTTCTAATCTTGCCATACCAATCCAATAATAGTAGAATAGCAATGCCCACTACCACAAAAAATAGGGCCCACCATGTTTCAGAACTTGTTAAATCAGGAAAAAATCGTTCGTAATTACTAATGATTTCTTTTCCGTTGCTATCCAGAAGCAGCTCACCTGAGGAATTAGTTTTAAAAATAGTACGTTTCCAAGGCCAAACCACGCCCAAGGAACCTGTAATAAAACCAATGATAACTGCTGTGGTAATGTGCTTGAAGTTTTTAAGAACGTATGTCAATAAATGAGACAAACTAACCAGGCCTGTTGCGGAACCTGCTGTAAATACTGCTAATATAGTTAATGTTCTTAAACGTTCTGGGTTGTTGGTAAAGCTATAATCACCTATTAGAACTTCGGCAAATGTATCGTATAATGCGTTTACGGAGTCTACCAATAATAATACGTAATTACCCAGCAGAATAAGTATGAACGAACCTGAAAGGCCGGGTAAGGTCATACCGGAAACACTAATAATACCACAGATAAAAATAAAAAACAGATTATCGTTTTCCTTCGCAGGATTTAAAAAGCTTATGGATATGCCTACAACAAATCCAATTAAACCAGCAATTATGGTCTTTTTGTTCCAATGTTCAAAATCTTTGGATATGTAGTAGATAGAGCCTAAGATCATACCAAAAAAAGCCGCCCAAACATAAAGTTCTTTCTGCTCTAAAAAATAGTCCAACAGCTTTGAAACACTAAAATAGCTAACAAGCATGCCAAAGATAAGGAGGGAAAGAAAGGTTCCATTAATATATCTATAAAAGCTTCTGAATCGTCCTCCTAGGAGAAGTTTAAAAGCTTTGCCGTTTACTTTTTGCAGGGAGTAGATAAATTCTTCGTAAAACCCGGCAACGAACGCAACGATACCGCCAGATACACCGGGTACTTTATTAGCAGCACCCATGCACAGACCTTTTATGACCAAAAAGAATTTGTCACTAAATGTTCTGGTGTTGTACATGAAAATGAACTTATTTTTTTGAAGCTGTTCTTTCAAGTATAAAAATAACCAAGAAGCCGGCTAATGCCGCTATAATCGCAACCATAAGTTGATTATCGCCATCAAAGTTAAACGGACTTACATTTTCATCTATGGTAATGATTTTTTCGCCTATCTGCTTCGTGTCCAAAACTCTTTTCCATGGCCAAATTTTATTCAGGGAGCCTACAATAAAGCCAGTAAGTAGGGCAAGGGTTAAGTTTTTCTGATGGTTGAACATCCATTTTAAAAGCTTAGCAAAGCTTAATAGACCAAAAATTGCACCAACACCTACAACGCCAATAATCTTCAAATCAAGATTATGAACGGCATCAATTATGGTTTTATACGACCCCAGAAGGACTAAAATAAAAGCTCCCGAGATACCTGGTAAGATCATGGCACAAATGGCCAATGCTCCGGACAAGAACAAATAGGGTAGGCTATCCGCACTTTCAGATGGCGGTAGTGTTGTAATGTAATAGGCAATAGCAGCTCCCAGAACAAGGGCTATTATAGACTTGGCCTCCCACTTTTGTACTTCTTTGCCCACAAGTAGGATACTGGCTATAACAAGACCAAAAAAGAAAGACCAGATAAGTATAGGTTTGTTTTCCAACAACCAGCTCACTAATTTAGCCAAGGAGAGTACACTAATGCCTATTCCTAAAAACAAGGCTAGTAAGAAATTTCCATTCAATTTTGTCCATGCAGCTTTAAGTCCATTTTCCTTTAGTTCTTTAAAGAGAGAAAGGTCTACATTATTAATAGAGGAGATAAGCTCTTCGTAAATTCCGGATATAAAAGCGATAGTACCGCCAGAGACACCTGGTACAACATCTGCGGCGCCCATGGCCATACCTTTTAAAGTAATAAAAGTATAGTCTAAAAAATTTCTATTTTCCATGTGGTTTGTTCGTTGAAAAGCAAAAATAGCTTTTAAAATTTGAACGTAGGAAAAAATGAATCAAGCGCTTATATTTTTTATAGATTAAAAATACAAGGGCTTGATATTTAGTTGTTTATTTTGCAGATTTTTCTGCCTTTTCTACAGCTTTCAATACCCATTCTGATTTGGTGTATTGTGGAAACTCTTCAAAGAAAAGAGATAGTTTTTGAAGGTCTAGCTTTAAAGCATCCATTAAACTAATACGTCCATTGATTACATCTTTATTGCTTAAATGAAATCCTGCGGCCTTATATTTAAGTTCGGCACTTTCTGGATAGAATTCTTGACCTTGTGCTAAAATTTGTAATGCGCTTGCGGCATCTTCATTATTCAAAACAACATCTGCCCAATTTAGCCATGTTTTTAACTCGTAATTACCAAGGTCTACGGCTTGTTTAAAAGCAAAATCAGCTTGATCATACTTTTTCAAAGCTGCATTTATATAAGCACATTTTTTCCAGTATAGAGGATTTTCGCCATCTATGTTCAAGGCTTTGTTTACGTAGTAAAGTGCTTTTGTATAATTTTCTCTACGGAAATAAAAATCAGTAATCGCCAACCAACCCTTATCCAGTAAAGGGTCTTCATGAACGGTATGGTAGTAATAATACTTGGCCATATCATCATTCTGAAGTTTTTCATGACATTTTCCAATTCGCAAATAGGCATGAGAAGTAGGGTCTTCCATTTTAATGGTAGTCTCATAGTTCTCTATTGCTTCATTGTATTTACCCATTTTTTCAAGGACTTTTCCTTTCTCGAAATAGGCGCCTATAAAAGTGTCATCGGAAATTATAGCAAAATCGTAAGCCGCTAGTGCTTCGGTATGCATCTTCTTGAACATGTACTGCTTTCCTAGTTGATGCCAAGCTACCTCGCAATAAGGATTTCGCTCTAAATAGTCGTTTAAGTAAACAATAGCACCATCATGGTCTTCTAAGAACTCAAAGCAATAAATGACATTATAGAGTGAGGAATAGTCTTGTTCATCAAAGGAAACACAACGCATAAAGCTCTCCTTGGCTAACTTAAAATCATCCATAAAGAGGTATTCCATTCCCAATAAGGAATGAATATCAAAGCTATTCTCTGCCAAACTTAGTGCTTTGTTCAATAAAGCTACTGCTGCTTCGTGGTTGTCTTTTTTTGAATATATGTTGGCGCGCTGAATATAGATTTCTTCATTGGTAGCGTCTAGTATTTGAAGCTCATCTAAATATTGCTCAGCAACATCCAGTTGGTTTTCAAAAACTAAAACTTCTATATTCAACAACTTTAATTCTGTTGAATCAGGATGTTGCTGAAGACCAATTTTGATGGCTTTTTTTGCAAGTGCTATTTTACCATTGTTCAAATAGTGATGTATAATATCCTCAAAATCTTCCGCGTCAAAGAAGTAGACATCGTCAGTTTTAAGCATTGATTCAAACTTGGCAATTGGCCTGTTCGGCCTTTCGTTGGATTCTAACGCCATAGGAACGTTTTGGTTAAACTATGTTATTAAAAGTAGCGTTTTGAAGGGCTCTTTTGAACGAGATCCACCTATATTATTAACAAATTAGTTAACATCTTATTGCTCGTAACCTTCTAAAACTTCAAGTATTATGCCACAACCGCTTTCAATTTCATCTGTGGAAATGGTTAATGGAGGAGAAATACGAACTGCTTTTGGTTCAAAAAGCAGCCAAAACAATACCAAACTTTTCTTGGCACACGTCAGCACCAGGTAATTGGCAATCTCGGCATTTTCTAGAATTAAAGCTAACATAAGCCCTTTTCCCCTAATTTCCTTGATTAGTCGGTGTTGAAGCAGTTTTCTAACAAGAGCTTCTTTCAAAAGGGTTTCTGGAATAAGTTGTGTCTCGCTAATTTCTTTTAAAGTAGCCATACAAGCAGCGGCAATGACAGGATTCCCCCCAAAAGTAGTAATGTGGCCCAATTTAGGATTATCCTGCAAAGTGGCCATAAGTTTGTTTGAAGCGGTAAATGCTCCAACGGGCAGTCCGGAAGCCATTCCTTTCCCAATGACTAAAATATCCGGAATACAATCATAATGCTCAAAAGCGAATAATTTGCCGGTACGCCCAAAACCAGGCTGAATCTCGTCTAAAATTAACAATGTACCAGTTTCATTACAGCGCTGGCGTACCTTTTTTAGGTAATCATTGCTGGGCTCTATAAAGCCAGCGCCCCCTTGGATGGTCTCTAAAATAACTCCGGCGGTCTTTTCTGTAATGTTCCTTAAATCGTCCTCATTATTAAAACCTATAAAACCTACATCTGGTAAAAGTGGTCTAAAGGCGCCTTTTCTTTCTTCATACCCCATAAGGCTCAAACTACCCATAGTATTGCCATGATAGGCATTGCGTGCGGCTAAAAGCTGACTTCTGCCTGTGGCTCTTCGTGCTAATTTAAGTGCGCCTTCAACAGCTTCTGTACCACTGTTTACCAGGTAAGTAGTTTCTAAGGATGGGGGTAGAAGGGAGGCGAGTAATTTTGTATAGGCTACGGCAGGTTCTTGAATGTATTCACCATATACCATTACATGCATATAGGTTTCTGCTTGCTTTTGAACTGCGGCTACAACTTTAGGGTGACAATGACCAAGGCTACAAGCGGAAACACCGGCAACAAAATCTAAATGGGTATTTCCATTTGAATCATATATATAACTGCCCTTGGCATGCGAAACTTCTAAGGCCAATGGGTATGGCGAAGTTTGCGCTTGGTATTTTATAAAATCTTGTTTCATTGAACGGAACTGGAAGTCACTTTTTTAAGCTTAGGTCTAAGTATAGGACTAGAGGCTTTATCATTTGCGGGTGGAATCTTGTTTACAGGGTCACTGGAGTTTCCCGTTCGTTCAGCTTCCTCAGCATCAATATCAATAGGGTTTTCTATACCTCTAATTATGGGAAGGACAATGTTATTGTCATCATCATCAAAAATATCTTCCTTGGTCACAATACGTTCATCACCACGCCAAATAAATCCTTTCAATTTCCTACTTTCTATGGGAAGTTCCGTTTCGGGGAAAATGTCGCCATCTGGCTCTATAAAGAACGAGAGGTCTTCAACATCATTATTGGCCATTACAATATTAATTTTACTGCAGATGGTTTTATCAATTCCTATGAGTTCATCATCATCATTGTACATGTAATATATAACCTCGGTATTTTTGACCAAGTCTATGTATTTTAACTCATTTTCAATAAATTTTCCAAACAGGTCTTTTCCCTTGGCTTGGTTGTAACCGGTCATGCTAATACTATCCAGAGAAATAATGAAGGCATTTTCCAATACTTTTAGCGAATCTAGCTTTTCTGTTATAAGGTTGGAGATAAGGTGAATGCTATCTCCCGTCATTTGATTATCGCCGTTCCACAATACGGGGTTACGTATTAATTGAGTGATTCCTGACTTTTCAGATGAATGAATGGAATCGCACTTTCCGCTTAAGTCAGTTTTGTAGAATTTAGCGTTTCTAAAAGCTCGTAGCACTCGGTTTTCAGGTTTTCCGGTAATCATCAAAGTATCACCATGCATATATAATGAATCCTGTTCAACAAGACTGATGGATACTGCTCTCTTAGTAGCGAAAACGGAATCTTTGGCTTTAAAGACTTCCGCATAATGTGCACGTATAATACCATTGTTGACCGTATCTGTAACTATGATATTATTAGTTGCGGATGCAAACTCAGAGGCTTTATCAAAATATACGCTATCACCCTCTATAATACGGTTGTTGTAGTCAATACGGGTGTTTTTTATGCCGTATCCGCTTTCAATTTTAGTATCGTAAAAACCGCGTTCGCAGTAAATTTTGTAGGCATCTCCAGTAATAGTTGAAGGTCCGTACATATAAGCGTTTTTAGACGTGGTGTAATAATCAAGTTGTTCAGAATCAAGTATGTATTGCGGGTTGTCTATATGAACGCTGTCTAGGAATTGATATTTGTCTAGCTCCATAAAATAACGCCCAATTTCACTGGTCAGTGTATTTGTTGAATCTATTATAGTACCTGAACTGTTGTAATAGGATTCCTGTTTTTCCCTATCAAAATATAACGTATCTGTTCGCAATGTCATCTTTCCACTCTGCTGATCTGTTTCTAAGAGTACGCTCTCAAAAGCTTTGGCCAGTTTTGTTTCGCCATCATAATTGATTTTACCACTTGTCATCTCTATGGAGTCCCCTTGTTGTAAACGAACATTTCCCAAAGCGCGTAACCTATTCTCCTTTTGATAATATATGGCGATGTCACACCAGAGGTCTGCTCCTTGGTGTTCAAATTGAACTTGTTTATCGTCTTTACTAAAAATGGAAGCTCCTGGAAACTTAACTTCGTTCTTAGTAAAGTTGGCACCGTAAACAATGTTGATTTGTTTGCTTTGGGTAGTATCCTTAGAGGAAGTCTTTTCTTCTTGTGCGTGACCAATGGTAATAGCGCCAAGGAAAAACAAAAAAATGCGGAGTAGATTCAATGCTATCTGAATTTTGGCCAAAAATAGGTTTTTTTTCAAGGAAGCAATATAGTTTAGGATAGATTTAGGAGGATTATAGATTGCACTGATATCTGATATATTCCACACTATCCTAAACTACATATCGGAATTTGTATTCCGAAGTTCTTTAGTAGCTTTACTATTACCTGTGTATGGTTTGTGTACGGTCAGGCCCTACAGAAACTATTTTAATTGGCACTTCAAGTTCTTTTTCCAAGAAATCAATGTATGCCTGTAGCGTATCAGGTAACTGGTCTGCGCTGCTCATTTTTGTAAGGTCTTCTTTCCAACCTTTCATTTCTGAATATATAGGCGTTACGTTTTCTGCTTCAATATTAAAAGGAAGGTGTTCTATTTTATCACCTTTGTAATTGTAAGCTGTACAGATTTTTAAGGTGTCAAATCCACTTAATACATCGGCTTTCATCATCATCAATTCGGTTACCCCGTTAATGATAACGGCATATTTTAAAGCAACAAGGTCTAACCAACCACATCTTCTGGGACGGCCGGTAGTAGCACCAAACTCATTACCAACACGAGCCATAGTTTCACCATCTTCATCAAAAAGTTCTGTTGGGAAAGGACCGCTACCTACTCTAGTTGTGTAAGCTTTAAAAATACCTTTTACGTCACCTATTTGGTTTGGGGCAACCCCAAGACCTGTACAGGCTCCTGCAGCAGTAGTATTACTAGAGGTAACAAAAGGGTAGGTTCCAAAATCAATATCCAATAAAGAACCTTGTGCACCTTCTGCCAATATTTTCTTTCCGCTTTTTTGAGCTTGGTAAAGATATTCCTCGCTGTCAATAAAGCTTAATTGTTTTAATTCTTCAATAGATTCAAAGAAATCTTTTTCCAACTCCGCTAAATCATACTGAATATCTACATTATAATAAGCAATCATGGCTTCGTGCTTATTGGCCAAGTTGCGGTATTTTTCTTTCCAATCAGACATTTCAAGATCACCTATACGCATTCCGTTGCGCCCTGTTTTGTCCATATAGGTTGGTCCAATACCTTTAAGGGTAGAACCGATCTTAGCCTTGCCTTTGCTGGCCTCGGATGCGGCATCTAACAAACGGTGCGTAGGCAGGATAAGATGTGCCTTTCTTGATATGAACAATTTAGACTTTACGTCTAAATTGAATTTTTTTAATGCGTCTAACTCTTTTTTGAAGATTACCGGATCTATTACCACTCCGTTACCAACAATGTTTAAAGCGTTTTTGTGGAAAATGCCCGAAGGTATGGTGTGCAATACATGTTTAATACCGTCAAATTCCAAGGTGTGTCCTGCATTTGGACCCCCTTGAAATCTTGCAATGATGTCATAACCTGTTGTAAGTACATCAACGATTTTTCCTTTTCCTTCGTCTCCCCACTGTAATCCTAACAATAAATCTACTGCCATTTAAAATTTTGGTTAGCTGTTCGTGTTTTCTTTTTTATTTCGAGTACCATAAAAATAAAGGGAGTGTGTATTGATTTTAATATCAAAAACTTCCTCAATGGTTTTCTTTATAGATTGAATACGAGGGTCGCAGAACTCCATAACCTCACCTGTATCGGTTAAAATAACATGGTCATGTTGACGGTCAAAATATGATTTCTCGTATTGAGCCTGATTTTTACCAAATTGATGCTTGCGAACCAGTTTACACTCTAATAAAAGTTCAATGGTGTTGTAGAGTGTAGCGCGACTAACCCTGTAATTCTTATTCTTCATATTTATGTACAGCGACTCAATGTCAAAATGCTCTTCGCTGTCATAAATTTCTTGAAGTATGGCATAGCGTTCGGGTGTTTTTCTATGCCCGTTCTCTTCTAAAAAAGTAGTGAAAACGTTTTTTACGATTTCTTGATTTTTGTTGGCTGCCATCACTAGGGTTATATTCGTCAATCCGCAAAGGTACGGTTATATTTTAATTAGAATTCTAAATTCTTGTGACTTTATCTATTCCGTTTATTTTCTTGAGATTCGCCATCAATTTTTTCAGAATACCATTGTTCTTGACAACCACGGTAATCGCGCCTTTAAAAGTTCCCCCATCCGTACTAAAGTTAAGGTTCCTTATGTTTACATGCATATCATCTGAAATAACTTCTGTAATCTCACTTACCAGACCAAGATTATCTATACCCGTTAAACGAATTTCAGACAAGAACTCTTCTTGGCTGGAATCAATCCACTTGGCACTAATGATACGATACGCGTAATTGGACTGAAGCTGTATGGCATTGGGGCAATTTTTCTTATGGACTTTAATTCCTTCGTTTACACTAACAAAACCAAAAACAGGATCTCCGGGAATAGGGTTACAGCAAGGGGCAAGTTTATATTCCAACTTTTCTTCTTCCTTACCAAAAACAAGTACATCGTATTTAGCCGTAATCTCCTCTTTTTGAATCTCTAAAGGATTGGGGTTTCTTCGTATTTTATTCTTGAAGAAACTAATGAAAGCGTTGGAGTAAGACGATGAAAAGTCTTTTAGCATCTGGTTGTCAATAGAACCAATACCCACTCTATAAAAAAGGTCTAAGCTGGTTTTTAATTTAAAGTAAGTGACCATCTTATTAATGGAATCTTCATTAAGTGCAACCTTCTGAGATTTTAATTTTCTTCTCAAAATTTCTTTGCCTTCTTCGGCAACCGACTTTTTCTCTTCTCTTAAAGAGGATTTTATTTTGGCTCTTGCTCTAGCCGTAGTGGCATAATCCAACCAGTTTTGATTAGGTTTGGCCTGAGCGGAAGTTATGATTTCTACTTGGTCTCCGCTATTTAAAGTTGTATTTAAAGGTACTAGTTTACCGTTTACCTTTGAGCCTCTGGTTCGCATACCTACTTCTGTGTGTATGTTGAAGGCAAAGTCTAAAGGCGTGGCACCTTTGGGTAAGGATTTAAGTTCCCCCTTGGGTGTAAATACAAAAATTTCTTTGGCGTAAAGGTTCAGTTTAAACTCTTCAACAAAATCTACTGCATTGGTATTGGCATTTTCAAGCGCTTCTTGTAATCGATTGAGCCATACCTCAATACCTTGTTCTTTTTGGTCGCCATGTTTATACTTAAAATGCGCAGCATATCCTTTTTCAGCAATTTCATGCATACGCTCACTACGTATCTGTACTTCAACCCATCTGCCTTTTGGCCCCATTACCGTAATGTGCAATGCTTCGTAGCCCGTGGATTTAGGCGACGATATCCAGTCACGAAGCCTTACAGGATTAGGGGTAAAGTGATCGGTTACAATAGAATAGATTTTCCAAGCCAAGAATTTTTCATTCTGCCGATCTGACTTATAAATTATGCGAATGGCAAATTTGTCATATATCTCATCAAAAGAAACATGCTGTGCCTTCATCTTTTTTCGGATAGAGAAAATAGATTTCATCCGTCCTTTTATGTAATAATTTAAACCCTCTTCTTTGAGTGATCTATCGATTACGCCAGAAAAAGCATCTATGTACGCCTGTTGGTCTTCTTTTGAATCTTCAATTTTACTCTTAATACCATTGTAGACATGGGGTTCTGTGTACTTTAAACTAAGGTCTTCTAGCTCGGTCTTTATATTGTAAAGACCTATGCGGTGAGCTAATGGAGCATAGATATACAGAGTTTCTGACGCCATTTGTACCTGCTTGTGCTCGGGCATGGCATCCATGGTAAGCATGTTATGATAACGGTCTGCAATTTTAATGATTATAACCCTAACATCATCATGTAGTGTGAGTAGCATTTTTCGGAAGTTTTCTGCTTGTTGAGAGGTGCTGGTGTCCTTTTTAAGATGAGCAATTTTGGTAAGTCCGTCTACAATGCGGGCTATAGTCTCACCAAACATACGTTCTATGTCATCTAGCGTATATTCAGAGTCCTCTACAACATCGTGAAGCAAGGCAGAGGCTATGGATGTAGCATCCAAACCAATTTCCGAAGCTACTATCGTTGCAACGGCAATAGGATGAAAAATATAGGCTTCACCTGATTTTCTACGTTGGGTTTTGTGTGCATCAACCGCAATCTCAAATGCAGAACGTATAAGCACTTTGTCATCATCAGAAAGATGTTGATAGCTAATACGCAGCAATTCTTTGTATTGCCTTGCAATCTCTTTGTTTTCCTTTTCTATAGCTTCCTGCGTCATATTCAAATAAAAATAGAACAATCTTAGCAGTCGTACAACAAAAATTATTCCTCTTTTTAGGCTATGACAGAAGTGTCCCTAATTCAAAATAAGTAGGTTGTCGCTATCTTTTTAAATTTTGAATCCTGTCTAGAAGAGTGGGGTGAGAGTAGTGCATGAAAACAAACGCCGGATGTGGCGTAAGATTACTTAAGCTGTTCTTTGATAATTTTTTCAACGAAGTTATTAGTGGTAATGCGGCGTAAGTATCTTTTGCATAGTCATCTGCTTGGTATTCGAACTTTCTTGAAAAATGATTCATAATCAGCCCCGTGATTTCAGAGATAGGGCTGTACAGAATACCAAAACCAATTAGTGCTGCATGAAAACTGGGTTGGGATACCCCAATTGCCGTAGATACTGCAGGATTATTTATGAAAAGTGACAGGACAAATAAAGTAATACCAGTTAACACTAAGGAAGCTATGAGGTTAAAGATGATATGTTTCTTTTTGTAATGCCCTACTTCATGGGCCAAAACAGCAACAATTTCTTCTTCATCTAAATCATTGATAAGGGTATCGTAAAGCGTTACACGTTTTTCTTTACCAAAACCTGAGAAATAGGCATTCGCCTTAGTTGATCGTTTAGAGCCATCTATTACGAAAATATTGTCCAGCTCAAAACCAACGTTTTTGGCAAAGGCTTTAATTTTGGTTTTAAGACTTCCGTTTTCAAGCGGAGTTTGTTTATTAAAAAGTGGCACGATTAATTTGCTGTAAAAAAGATTCATGAAAATTGTAAAAACCGCTACAAGTCCCCAGGCATAAATCCAGAAAAAGGAACCTGCAAATTGAAAGAACCAAATTATCAAAGACAATATAATCCCGCCAATTACCGCCATCATAAGCCATCCTTTTATTTTGTCTAAAAAGAAAGTACTTTTTGTAGTCTTGTTAAAACCATATTTTTCTTCCACAACAAAAGTTGAGTAGTATGAGAATGGAAGGGTTGCAATATCACTTCCTATCATTATGATACCAAAAAACAGCAAGGCCATGGGAATGGGGGCTGTAGTAACACTGCGTACCATTTGGTCTACCCATTCAAAACCACCAAAAATTAGAAAACCTAAAGTAAGAATTAGCGAGAAGGAAGATGTTAGCAACCCAAAACGATAGTTGGTTTTCTTGTAAGCTTGGGATTTCTTGTACTCCGCTTCGTCAAAAACATCGTTAAGTTCTTCTGGTATAGGGGCATTATAACGTTGGGCGTTCAGATAATCAAGAACAGTTTCCAATATAAATTGCAGCAAAAGAATTGCAATAATGATATAAAAAAGCTGGCTCATTAGATAACTATTTTAGAAATGTTGGGGTTGGTATGGTGAAAAAAACAAAATTTATTGGAAATTCCTTTGTCTTTTAGCCTCAAAGATAAGAATAGCTGCTGACACAGATACGTTCATGGAATCTATCTCACCTTGCATAGGTATGATTAGATTTTGTTTTGAGTTATTGAGCCAATCTTCTGAAAGTCCGTCTGCTTCTGTTCCAACCACGATAGCAGAGCCGGGGTTGAAATCGGTTTTAATATAACTCTCGGAAGCAGAAAGGGCTGCACAATAGATATTTATATTCTTTCTTTTTAGGAACTGAATAACTTCAGAGGTGCTGCCCATGGCTATATTATTGGTAAAAACACAACCCACACTAGACCGTATAATATTAGGGTTGTATAGGTCTGTTCTAGGGTTAGCTATGATAACCGCATCAAGATTTGCAGCATCAGCCGTGCGTAGAAGAGCGCCAATGTTACCCGGTTTTTCTGGGGCCTCGGCCACTAGTATAAGCGGATTGTTGGTTCTTAAAGATAATTCGCTCAACAATGTGGGTTTCTCTTTTGCAATGGCCAAAACACCTTCCGTAGTTTGTCTGTATGCTAGTTTTTGGTAAATATCCTTGGTTATTTCTATATAATCGGGAGCGGATTTGCTGTTTTGTAAAAGAGAAAAGATGGCATCTTCATTGATTAACTCTGAATGAAAAAAAACCATTTCAAAATTATAACCTCCTTTGATGGCCAATTGAATTTCTCGGATGCCTTCAATAATGAAAAGTCCGGTTTTCTTACGTTCTCTGGATTTCTCCTTTAAAAGTAGTACTTTCTTTACCAGTGAATTTTGTAAGCTAGAGATTTGCTTGGTGCTGTGCATATCGCAAATGTAAATAAAAGTGGAATTGTTCGACCCATGTACCTAAAACTAAAAACAAACGCATGAAATTATTTATTACCATTTTATTGGCCTTGGCATTAACGAAATGTAAAGAAGCACCAAAGCAAAGTGCATCTCTAAAAAACGAATCAGAAACAGAAATTATTAAAGAAAGCAGCCCGTACCCTGAAGCACTGAATAAAATTTTTGATGCACATGGAGGCCTAAAGAACTGGAGAACAAAAAGAACTTTAAGTTTTGATTTGGTAAAGCCAAAGGGGAATGAAATACATACGGTAGATTTATATTCAAGAAAAGATAAAATCAAAATAGCACCTGCCACCATTGGCTTTGATGGAAATAATGTTTGGCTATTGGATGAGCAAAAAGCTTATAAAGGGAATGCTTCATTGTACCATAACCTAATGTTCTACTTTTATGCTATGCCATTTGTTTTAGCAGATTCGGGAATAAACTATACCACTACGGAAGACTTAGAGTATGAAGGTAAAGACTATCCAGGAGTTAAAATATCTTATAATAACGGGGTTGGGGCATCATCTAAGGATGACTACTATTTATACTATGACCCAAAAACCTACGAAATGGCATGGTTGGCTTATACATTTACGTATGGATCGAATGAGAAATCAGACAAACTGAGCTTTATTCGTTATAATGATTGGGAAGATGTTAATGGCGTAAAGTTGCCAAAATCCATTACTTGGTACGTAAATGACGGTAAATCAATAAAAGAGGTAAAAAATACCGCTAATTTTGAGAATAGTACACTAGTGGAAACCTCAAAACCGGCGAGTTTTTATGCTGTTCCTAAAAATGCAAAAGTCATCATAAACCCATAAAGGTTCCTAATTTTTTAAGTACCTTGTATCTTTAAATTTTATTTGAATATGGAGATTTTATTATTTGGTATAGCTAAAGATATAGTAGGTAGGTCATCCTTTCGTTTTGAGGAAGGTGATGAGGTACCCAAATCGGTTTTGGAATTAAAGCAAAAACTAAATAATAGCTTTCCGGATTTCGGGAAGCTTTCTTCTTTAGCAATAGCTGTAAACAGTGAGTATGCTCAAGATGGTAAAAGCTTGCAAAGAGGTGACGAAATAGCTGTCATTCCCCCAGTTAGCGGTGGGTAATATAAACAAGAAATTAGTTGTATAAATATACAAAATAGAGTTAGCCAGGATGTTCTGGATAAATAGAAGTCGAGAAAAAAATAATAGTGTTTTCGCCAAATCAAATACTTCAATTGTAGTATAAATTCATGGAAAAAAAGCTCTCACATATAGATGCCTCTGGAAACGCGGCAATGGTAGATGTGTCCGATAAGAAAGTAACAGCTAGAACAGCTAGGGCTTTTGGCCGGGTTGAATTTCCTAAGGACGTTTTTGAAACGTTGGCTGGTCAAGATTTTTTGGGTAAAAAAGGAAGTATAATTCAAACGGCCGTTATTGCGGGTATTCAAGCGGTAAAAAAAACATCGGAACTTATTCCGCTTTGCCATCAAATAAATCTGTCAAAAGTACATATTAATATAGAACCTAAAGGTCAGGCTCTGGAGATTAGTTGTACCGTTAAATGTACTGAAAAAACAGGGGTTGAGATGGAAGCACTAACAGGGGTGTCCGTAAGCGCATTAACTATCTATGACATGTGCAAGGCACTTTCCCATGATATAAAGATTACGAATATTCAGTTAAAGGAAAAAACAGGAGGAAAGAATGATTATAGGTCCTAAAATATATGGCTTAGTGCTTGCTGGTGGTAAAAGCACTCGCATGGGAAAGGATAAAGGGTTGATTCCGTATCACGGTATGCCACAACGGGATTATTTATATAATCTATTAGGTCGTGTATGTGATAAAACATTTATGAGTATTAGGCCAGAGCAGCAGAATGAAATTGAAGATAATATTGAGGTGATTATAGATGAGGATAAATTTAGAGGACCCTACAACGGACTTTTATCTGCACACGCAAAACATCCTGATGCTGCGTGGTTGGTTTTGGCCTGTGACCTGCCTCTAATGGACCTATTAGCTTTGCAAGAGTTAATAGCTGCTCGAGACCCAAATAAGGTAGCAACTTCATTTGCCCAAAAGGAAGATCCATTACCTGAACCTCTTTGTGCTATATGGGAGCCAAAGGCTTTTGAAGAAAGCCTTTCTTATCTGGCAAACGGGAACGGTACCTGTCCTAGAAAATATTTAATAAATAGTGAGGTGAAATTAGTTTTCCCTACGAATCCTAACGTGCTTTTGAATGCCAATTCCGAAGAGGAATATAAAGAAGCCGTATTGAAACTAGCTGTGGAATGAATATAGAACGCTACGACCGACAAACGATTCTTAAAGAATTTGGTATGGAAGCGCAACTAAAATTGCAGGCCGCCAAGGTACTCGTTGTAGGTGCTGGCGGACTTGGAGTTCCCGTGCTAACGTATCTTAACGCCATGGGTGTGGGAACCTTGGGTATTGTAGATAATGATATGGTTTCCTTATCTAACCTGCACCGGCAGGTATTGTATTCTGAAACCGATGTAAATAAATCAAAAGTAGTTACCGCAGCTCAAAAATTAAAAGAACAGAATTCGGAAACGGATATCATTTCTTTAGAAACGTATCTGACTCCAGAAAATGCCCTTCGTATTATAGCGGATTATGACATGGTTATTGATGCATCCGATAATTTTCCTACACGGTATTTGGTAAACGATGCTTGTGTAATTTTAAACAAACCTTTTGTTTATGGGGCTTTACACAGTTTTGAGGGTCAGGTAAGTGTTTTTAATTTTGAAGGAGGGCCAACCTATCGCTGTCTTTTTCCAGAAATGCCAAAGGCTGATGAGGTACCTAATTGCAATGAAAATGGTGTTTTGGGAATTGTACCTGGAATTATCGGTAATTTTCAAGCTTTGGAAGCTGTTAAGATGATTACGGGAATAGGAGAGGTACTCAATGGAAAATTATTGCTTTTTGATGGCTTGTTCAATAGTTTTCAGAAAATCAGATTTTCTTTGAACCCGGAAAACTCAAAAATAAAAGCGCTTCAGGATAGTTACGATTTTAATTGCGAAGTGTCTGTGAATTCTATTACATCAGATGATTTTCTTCAGCTTTTAGCAGAAAATGAAATACAATTGATTGATGTTCGCACGCCTAAAGAATTCGAAAAAAACAGTATGTCATTTGCCAAGAACATACCCCTTTCGCAGCTTGAGGAACGACAAGATGAGATTATATTTGAAGTTCCGGTATACCTGGTATGCCAGTCAGGAGTGCGCAGCAAAAAAGCTGTTAATAAGTTGAAAGAGGCACGGGCTAATGCTGAGTTGATTAATGTTGATGGGGGGATGAACGAAATTTTAAAACATGCTATTAAGTACTGAGAACCTGGTGCTATTGTGTTTGGGTTTCTTTATTGTGGCCACTTTGTATTCTTCCGTAGGTTTTGGTGGCGGTTCTAGTTATTTGGCGTTATTGACTCTTTTTTTAGGAGGTTTTTTTGCTATTCGTTCTATTGCTTTGATATGTAATTTGGTGGTAGTTTCGGGCAGTACATTTTTATATTTCAGGAACGGACATGCCAAGTTAAAGGATTTTCTACCCTTTGTCCTAACAAGTATACCATTGGCTTTTCTAGGAGCCTCGTTTCGGTTGGAAGAATATGTTTTCTTCCTGTTATTGGGTATGTCATTGGTAACTTCCTCTATTTTTTTGGCATCGCAAACGGTGACAAAAATAGATGTATCTGAAAAAGTGGCTACTTACCCTAGATTCTTAACCTATGTGTTAGGAGGGGGCATTGGCCTTTTGTCAGGACTGGTAGGTATTGGTGGAGGTATCTTCTTAGCACCTATCTTAAATCATTTAAAATGGGATAAATCTATTAAAATAGCGGCATTGGCCAGTTTTTTCATATTAGTAAACTCCGTTTCCGGTCTAGCTGGATTAATCCAAGGAGGAATGTTGGATTTACCTTGGAAAGAGACACTGGCCCTGGTTGTTTCCGTATTAATTGGTGGCCAGTTGGGAATACGCATCAGCTTAAAAAGATTTACACCCAAAGGAATCAAAAGGGTCACGGCCTTATTGGTTTTTGTGGTTGGGGTTCGTATTTTGGTAAAATATATCCCAGAATTATTTTAAAGAACAGTTTTAAAACCATAACATTGAAAACTCTTTTAAACCCGGCCTATGTACCGGATATAGCAACATTCTCTGTAATAGCCCAACATGAAGTTTGTTGGGAGGTACAAGATAATTTCCAAAAACAAACATATCGCAATAGAGCTTATGTCTGTAATGACCGTGGTAGACATATGCTAAGTATACCTATTCAACATGTAGGTAATAAGCAAGGTAGGCTTAATAAGGATGTAAAACTGGAGAATTCGTATGAATGGCAACGTCAGCATTGGCGGACCTTAAAAACGGCTTATAGAACCTCACCTTTTTTTGAATTTTATGAAGATGAGATAGCTCCGCTTTATGAGAAACGAT
>ENA-ORXM01001952-ORXM01001952.1-marine-metagenome-genome-assembly--contig:-NODE-1952-length-26100-cov-6.203205_pt1 | contig 26100 bp, 25 predicted proteins | sample MGYA00237867_ERZ511480 | MGnify/ENA primary metagenome ERZ511480 (study PRJEB26309, sample SAMN06266103) | marine metagenome | isolation source: Algal blade | place: United Kingdom:Sidmouth, United... | reverse complement strand
CGCTCCGGTCACCGACCCACCCCGACACGAGCATACAAAGGCCGCCTGAACCCGTTGACTCCCGTTAGGAACTCAGTGTGAGCCAACTTGTACTTGTTGGGACCTGACCCCAGGTTCAGGGGTTGCCGGTGAGGGCCTGATCCAGGTCTTCCCAGAGATCCTCGACGTGCTCGCATCCGACGCTGAGGCGGCAGAGTGTCGGGGGTACGTGTTCCTGGCCAACCAGCTTTGCCCGCCGTTCGATGAGCGACTCGACGCCGCCGAGGCTCGTGGCGGGGGTGATGAGTCGGAGCCGCGTGAGCCGCACGTCGGTGGACGTGTCGGATCCGCGCATCTGGAAACTGATCATCGCTCCCGGGCCGGCGAGGGTAGCCCTGGCCAGGTCGTGGCCTGGATCGTCGGGAAGACCTGGGTAGTGGACTTTGGTGACCTGTCGGTGCTCGGCGAGACGCTGGGCCAAGACCATGGCACTTTCCTGCGCCCGTTCGATGCGAACGGGCAAGGTCCGGAGGCCTCGCAATGCGAGGTACGCCTCGAGCGCCCCCGGAGTTGCACCGTGGTAGGTGCGATGTCGATCGACCGGAGCAGCGGCGTCGACATCGACAGCGGTGACGATGCCGCAGAGGAGGTCCGAGTGTCCGCCGATGAACTTCGTTGCGCTTTGGATGCTGTACGTCGCTCCGAGCGAAATGGGTTGCTGCAGGAGGGGAGTGGCAAAGGTGTTGTCGACCGCCGAGATGATGCCGAGCGACGACGCCGCAGCACAAATCGTCGGCAGATCAGCGATTTCGAGCATCGGGTTCGACGGTGATTCGAGCCAGACCAGGTCAGCCCCCGGCAGTGCATCGAGCCACGCCTGGGTGTTGGTCGTCGCCAGCCGCTCGACCTTCCAGCCGTAGCGAGCTTCGCCATCGGCGGCGAGGATCGCGACGCCTTGATAACAGTCCTCTGGCAGCAGCAATCGAGCACCAGAGCTGACTTGGCCGAGTACTGCGGCAACCGCCGCCATTCCAGAGCTGAAGGCCATGGCCACGCCCCCTTCCATGGCGCCGACTGCTTCCTCCAATGCTTGCCAGGTGGGCGTGGAGTCGCCTCTGCTGTATTCGGGGCCAGCGCCGCTCGCGTAACTCGAAGCGAGCGTGATCGGCGTGTTGATCGGCTCGCCGAGTTGGTGAGGGCGTCCAGCGGTGATTGCGAGCGTCTCGAGTCGTTGGCCGGGTTGTTCTGTTGCCATGAGGGCAGACTATTGGCCGTGACTGATTCTGCTTCTGAAACCTTTGTTGCTCAAACACCAGCGCTCTTCGCCAAGGTCATCACTGCCTCTGACGGTGTGATCGCCGGAACTCGCGAGGACCGGTCGGGTGCGGCGGTGCAGACACACCTCGAGGCTGCCGGCTGGACCGTGGTGGAGCGTCGAGCGATCTCTGATGGGGTCGAGTCGGTGCGTGACACCCTCATCGAGTTCGCCGACGGTTTCAGCGGCCTGATCGTCACCACGGGCGGAACTGGCTTCGGTCCACGTGACCTCACACCGGAAGGAACGCGCGAGGCAATCGACCGGGAAGCGCCGGGCCTGGCCGAGGCCATGCGTCTTTGTAACCCCGATGGCCTCGGCCGTCTCAGTCGGGCCGTGGCCGGGACTCGCGATCAGGCGCTCATCCTCAACACTCCCGGGTCGACCAACGGCGCCATCGAGACGCTCTCGGCGGTTCTCGACGTGTGTCACCACGCTGTTGACTTGCTCTCGGGCGGCCGCCCGCACTGAGCTACTCGACGATCGCGTCGGTGGGGAGAGCAACGATGCCAGTGGCGCCGAGTGCACGCAGGTCGGACAGCCGAGCCCAGAGATCCTGACGATTCACCACGATGTGGGCCGCTACGAGATCGTCTCTGCCCGACAACGGTAGGACGGTGGGTGAGGCGAGACCGGGGAACACGTCGCAAAGCGCCTCGACCTTGTCCGACGGAATGTGGAGCATGACGTACTGCGTGCGCCGCGCCGCCAAAGCAGCCTCGAGTCGCAGCTGCAAGTCGCCGATGACCGGAGCAACGTTCTTGGTCGTTGCGAAGATCGCCTGGCAACTGGCCGCTGTCTCCACGACGTGCATGTGATTGCGAGCGAGGCTTCCCCCAGTTTCGCGAAGGTCGACGATGGCATCGGCCATACCAACAGCGCAGACGCCTTCGAGCGAACCGCCCATGGCGACCACGTTGACATCGACACCCATGGAATCGAACCAACGCTTGGTCCACGAGGGAAGGTGCGTGGCCACCGTGGCGCCTGCCAAGTCCTTGGCGGTCTTGTACGAGCTTTCATCACGGCACGCCAACACCAGGTCAGACTTCGAAAAGCCGAGATCGATGGAAGGAAAATCCTCGACTTCGTTTTCGAGTGCGGTGTCGGTCGAGATGAAGGCTGCGTCGAGACGTCCTGCCCGTAGCCAAGCAGCGGCATCGCGAGGCCGCATCTCGATGAATTCGATGCCGTCGGTGTGCGCCGAGGCGGTGCCTTTGAACGACCCGACTCGGTAGCCAGCGTGGCTCAGGAGATCGAGGCACGACTCGCGCAGTCGACCCTTCGACGGAACAGCAATACGAACGTTTTGGCTCACGCTCTCGGAACTCATTTCCTGCGCCCTTCGAGGACAGCGAACACGTCATCGACGGCAACATCGGCTCCGACGAGCCCCACCATCAGGTGGTAGATCACGTCGGCGGCTTCCTCAGCTGTGCGCTCAGGGTCGATCGGCGAAGACGCCAGTTCGAGGCACACCTCGAACGCCTCCTCCATGATCTTGCGCTGGTTGAGGGTCGGATCGGCCAGGAGTTTTGCGGTGTAGGACTCCTCAGGTGACGACGATCGACGTTCCTTGAGGGTGGCCTCGAGCTCATGAAGAATCACGTCCGAGATCCTAGAGGCAAGCGCAAGGACCTCTATCGTTCGTTCCGTGAGCAAAGCGGCAGCACAGGACACGTTCGGTCCAGGACAACCCGGCAGTCGGACCGGCACGGTCGTCTCCTTCGATGCTGACGGCGGCTTGGGAATCGTGGAAGACAACGACACCCAGCGCTGGATGTTCCACTGCACCTCGATCGCTGGCGGGTCACGGGTGATCGACGAGGGCGAGCATGTGGTGTTCGAAGTCCGCCCCGGGGGACCCGGCCGCTTCGAGGCGTTCGACGTTCTTTTGTTGCCGTCCACCTGACTCGATACACGCACACCTGGTCTTGGGCAGGGTGACCCAGAAGGGTTGATTGCCGCTAGGGGGTGCCGACAGGAACCCCGATGTCGAATCAACGCTCGCCTGGACTTGTTGCATCGATCGTGGCTGTTGTGGCCCTCTCGATTGCTGGCTGGTTCTTTCTTCGCGTAATCGAAGGCAACGAAGCAGAAGACGCAGCTGCCCGATTGGGGGCGGCACGAGCAGATGTTGCCCAGTCGGGAATCACCGGGACGCTCTCTTCTGTCGACGGCGTTGCTGTGGCGTTCGGGGCGGAAGCCGAGTCCGACCCTGATCGACTCGCGACCCTTGCCGCCAGGGCAAATCTGACCGCTGAAGGATCAGCCATCACCGAAATGGCCCTGATCGAGATCATCGGCGACGAGTTCTTGGTGCTGTCCTCGGTCGGTGCGGTGGACCCCGATGCCATGGTCGGTCGAACGACTCCTCGGTCAGCCAACGTTGATGATCTGCTCGCACAGGCGGAGAATCAGGGCCTGCTGGCCGTCGCTCCTGCTGAAATTCTCGACACCGTCGAACAAGTCTTCGAAGCCGATGTTGCACCGGTGGTGTTGATCGCCCCGGTTCGAAGCGGTGATGCCAGCGTGGATTCCTACGTGCTCGCTCTCTACGAGGTGGCCGGCGATCTTCCCGTCGACGCCGGCGTCTACGACATCCGATTGAACGGCTTGCCGCTGCGTTCGGCTGCAGACATCACGCCGGATCTCGTCGCTCCCGCCGGATCGTTCGACGCGGCGCAAGCCGAATGGTCGATTCTCGCCGGACCCGTTGACGGTGTTGCTGTCCATCGAGGTTCTTGGATCCTGTTGCTCGCCGGCCTCGTGGTCGCCAGCGGCATCTCCGTTGTTGCTGGTGCGCTCCAAGCTGCCCGCTCGAAGGCCGAACGGATCGCTCTCATCGAGTTCGACGCTCGCCACGACCCACTCACCGGACTCACCAATCGCAAAGGCCTGACCGACGAACTGAATGCTTGTCTCGGCGATCGCCGGACGAACAATCTCGTCGGCGTGCTGTTGCTTGACCTCGATCGACTCAAAGTCGTCAACGACTCGATTGGTCACTCAGCTGGCGACGAGGTCCTTGCCGCTGTCGCCGACCGTCTTCGTCAAGCGGTGCGTGAAGGCGACACCGTCGGACGTTTCGGAGGTGACGAGTTCATCGTGGTGTCCTCTGGTGTGCCAGCCATCCGAGATCTCACACTTCTGGCCGACAGAATTCTCGAGTCGCTCAAAGAACCGGCTGTCCTCAGCGACGAGTCGTCTCAGATGATCAGCGCTTCGATCGGCATTGCGTTCGTCACCGGAGGCGAGGGCGACGCTGAGAGCTTGCTGCGTGATGCCGATGTCGCCATGTACAAGGCGAAGGAAACCGGTGGCGGTCGCTATGTCGTGTTCGACGCCGAGCTTCGTGAACAAGCCGTTGCTCGACTCGAAGTCGAACGCGAGCTTCGTCGAGCAATCCGCACCGGCCAACTCCACGTCCACTACCAGCCGATCATCGACTCGAACACCGGCACCGTTGACCGCCTCGAAGCTCTTGTGCGCTGGGAGCATCCGGTGCGCGGAATGATGTCGCCCGGTGCATTCCTCAGCGTTGCGGCTGAATCCGGTCTGATCGTCGACGTCGGCGAACACGTCTTGCGTGAGTCTTGTCGTCAGGCCGCTGCGTGGACCTCTGCAGTTGGCCACCCGGTGATGGTGTCGGTCAACGTTGCCGAGCGTCAACTCATCGATTCCGGCTTGCTCGAACTCGTGCAACGAGTGCTCGCTGAAACCGGCCTCGACCCCGCACAGCTCGAACTCGAACTGTCAGAAGAGATCATCGTCGAACGACTCGACACTCGACTCACGATCCTGCGAGAACTCGTCGACCTCGGCGTGAAACTGGCCATCGACGATTTCGGTACCAGCCGAGCCTCGTTGAGTCAGCTGAAGCGTCTCGACATGGTGTCGACACTCAAGATCGATCGTGCGTTCGTGGTCGACGTGGCCACCGAAGCAGTCGATCGCAAGATCGTCACTGCGATCGTTGCGCTCGCTCATTCGATGGGCATGGAAACGGTCGCCGAGGGAGTCGAGGAGGCAGCCCAGATCGCTGTTCTCCGCTCGCTCGGTATCAGCCTCTTCCAAGGCTTCTACTTCCACCGCCCCGCACCTGGTGCCCAGGTGGCGATGGCGCTCACGAAGCCCTTCGAGGTTCCGGAAGCGGCGGACCAGTTCGTCTGATCGCTCGACGAGCTTCAGTTCTGCTGAGCGGTCCACTTCGTTGGTTTTGGCACAGCGGCTGCTTCGTCGGGGACAGTAGGTTCTGCTCATGCAGGATCACCACATCGACCAAGACGCTGCTCTGGCCCGTATCGACGTCGACCGTGTCAGGGCCGAGACCGCTGGCCTCGACCGCCGCATCCACGTCAACAACGCAGGTGCATCGCCGCCGCCCGACGTCGTGCTGGAAGCAACGATCGACTACCTGCGCATCGAAGCACTCGACGGTGGATACGAGACAGCAGCGGCGAAGCTGCACGAGCTCGATCGCGTGTACGGCGAGGCATCCAAGATGCTGCATTGCTCCGAGCACGAGGTGGCGTTCCAACAGAACGCCACCCAAGCCTGGTGGGCCGGCTTCAACGCCGTGCCGCTGCGTGCCGGCGACCGCATCTTGGCATCGACAGCGGAGTACGTCAGCAGCGGCATTGCGATGAATCAAGCGGTGGAGCGAGGCATCGAGGTCGAACTGATTCCCGATGATGAACACGGCCAGACCTCGGTGGCAAGCCTCGTCGACATGCTGGACGAACGCGTGAAGTTGGTCTGCGCCACCCACGTGCCGACCTCGGGTGGCCTCATCAACCCGGTCGAACAGATCGGGGTCGCGGTGAAGCAGGGGAGCGATGCCTTCTTCTTGGTTGACGTGTGCCAGTCCGTTGGCCAGCTTCCGGTCGATGTCGAAGCCATGAAAGCCGACTTTGCCGCCATGACGGGCCGAAAGTTCTGTCGAGCTCCTCGCGGCACGGGCTTGCTCTATCAGCGCGATGGCCTATCGGGGCTGAAGGCTCCGGCGGTCAGTGACGGCTGGGGAAGTGCGTGGGCCGCACCTTGGTCGGTCGTGCCGAAGTCCGATGCCAGAGTGCACGAGCTGTTCGAATACAGCTTCGCGGCCAAGTTCGGTTTCGGTCTTGCCCTCGAGTACGCCAACGAACTCGGACTCGACAACATCGCTGCACGCGTCGGCGCCCTCGCCAGCCGACTGCGGACACAGCTCGCGTCGATACGCGGTGTGGCGATCGCTGACCAGGGCGAACACAAGAGTGGCATCGTCACCTTCACCGTCGATGGTCTGGCCGCTATCGACGTCAAGGACCACCTCACCGCTCGTGGAGTCAACGCTTCGGTGGCTCAGGCCGTGGCATCACAATTCGCGATGGCCGAACGCGGCCCTGACGGGTTCGTCCGATTGTCGGTCCACTACTTCAACACCGTCGACGAACTCGATCGCGTGTGTGCAGTAGTGGCAGAACTGCAGCCCAGCGCAACGCTGAACTGATCGCCGCTAGTCGACGGACTCGGCTTCAGCCTTTTCCTGCTTGATCTGATTGGCTCGCTGCACGTACCCGATCTTGATGTTGTTGAGCGCGTCGACGAGCGTTGGTTCGCCGTCGCCGAGGCGGCCTTCGAGTCCTTCGACCAAGATGCCAAGTGCATCGACGGCGAGACGAGCCTCGACCATGTCGGGGTTCTCGGAGGTGATGTGCAGCGCCGCCAACTCGTAGATGCCGAGCGCATGGTTGGCCAGCACCGTGGCTACTTCAGCCTCGAGCAACTGCTCGCGGGCTTCGCTCATCTCATGTGCCATTTGCCGAGCTTGCTCTTGTTGTTCTTCGCTGAGCTCGTCGGCAGGTGGCACGGGGTGATCGCCGTCAGGGGTCCAAAGTGTCATACCGAGGGGAATCTAGCTGGAGATGCTAAGGTTGGAGGGTCTGACAAGAAGAGGGCTCGCAGCCCCACCGTTCTGCCGCCGGGTTCGCCCGGTCCGTCTCGCTCCAGAGGCACAGGTGGCCCGGTTCATTGCAATCGTCCCTTCATCGCTTGCGAGTTCGCTCGGTGAGGTGTGTGGGACGTCGCTCTCTTCTCGAACGACGTCACCCAACCAAGCGGAAGAAGACTCCGCTGCGATAAGGATCAGAACCTGCATGAGGAGTGATCAGCAATAGCTGCGTCAGACGAGCCCCGAATCAACGAAAAGATTCGGGCGCGAGAAGTCCGGTTGATCTCACCCGATGGTGAGCAACTCGGTATCCGGCCAATGCCCGAAGCACTGTCGATGTCACGCGAACTCGGTCTCGACCTCGTCGAGGTCGCCGACAAAGCGAACCCACCCGTTGTCCGCATCATGGACTACGGCAAGTACAAGTACGAAGCAGCGCAGCGGGCCAAAGAATCTCGCAAGAAGACCAGCCACGTAACGGTCAAGGAAATGAAGTATCGCCCAAAGATTTCGGGCGGCGACTTCGACACCAAGACCCGAAAAGTCGAGAAGTTCCTGCTCGAGGGCAACAAAGTCAAGATCACGATCATGTTCCGTGGTCGTGAAGTGACCCACCCTGAACTCGGCCGCAAGATTCTCGACAACATTGCCGAACGAACCGATTCCTACGCCAAGGTCGAGGCTTATCCACGTTTGGATGGGCGCAACATGACCATGGTGCTCGGACCGGATTCAAAGAAGATGGCCGCCCTCGCACGAGAGGCAGCCAAGGCCGAAAAGGAAGCAGCCGCTCAGGTGTCTGCTGCCGACGCACCGGAAGCAGACGCATCAGATGCGCCTGTCGCCGAAGTTGAAGCATCCGAATCGGCCGACGTCACCACCGACGTCAGCACTGAAGCCAGCCCCGAAGTCGAGATCCGAACCGAAGTTGAATTCAACGAGGATCTCGAAGTCAACGCCGATGCAGTAGCCGACGTCGAGACCGACACCACCGAAGAAGAGTAAGCGCTCAACCGCTCTGTCTCTTCCCAACTGATCACCCTCGACGCACGGTCTGCAGACCGAGGAGTCCCCCCATGCCAAAGATGAAGACCCACAAAGGTGCGAAGAAGCGCTTCAAGGTCACCGCAAGCGGCAAGATTCGTCGCCGTAAGCGCAACCTGAATCACTTCAACACCAAGATGTCCAGCCGGCACAAGCGCCGTCTGTCCGGCCCCGAGCTGGTCGACAAAGCTGACCTGCCCAAGATCAAGAAGCTCCTCTCGAGCTGATCTGCTCTCGCTGACCAGGGATCACCTGTTCAGCAACATCTTTCAACGCACTCAACTACGAACACAGGAGATCACCATGGCCAGAGTAAAACGCTCCGTCCATTCCAAGAAGCGCCGCCGCGCAACATTGGAGAAAGCAAAGGGCTACTACGGCAACAAGAGCCGCAGTGTCCGCGCCGCCAACGAGCAGGTCATGCACTCGGGCAACTACGCCTACCGTGACCGTCGCGCTCGTAAGGGCGAGTTCCGCAAGCTCTGGATCCAACGAATCAACGCAGCGTGCCGTCTCAACGACACCACGTACAGCCGATTCATCAATGGTCTCAAGCATGCTGGCGTCGAAGTCGATCGCAAGGTCCTTGCCGACCTCGCCGTCAACGACGCTGACGCCTTTGCCGCACTGGTGAAGACGGCAAATGAGGCTGCAGCCAATGCAGTCGAAGCCGCCTGATCCAGCAACAGAATTGATCCTGAGATGCTCGCTGCCTCGAATGACCGCATCAAGCGTCTCCGGAAGCTGATCAAGCAACGACAGGCCCGCTCTTCGGAGCGGGCCTTCGTCGTGGAAGGTCCCGTTCTCGTTTCTGAAGCCCTTGCGGCACAGGAAGCAGGTTTGATCGAGATTCTCGAGCTCTATGTCGACGAAGAGATGCTGTCGATTCCCGACGGAGCTCAAGTCGTCGACGAATTGCATTGGGTCCGAGCCGGGGTTCTGGCAGGGGTTCTCGCCACCGTGTCACCTCAACCGGTGTGTGCTGTGGTTCGGGTGCCAGAACACTCGCTCGACACGATCGGTGACGGACCGGTACTGACGGTCATCGACCTCAGCGATCCGGGCAACGCTGGCACGCTGCTGCGAACCGCCGAAGCCGCTGGCTTCGCTGCGGTGGCGATGATCGGCAACTCAGTCGACACCACGAACCCCAAGGTGGTGCGAGCATCTGCTGGCGCACGCTTGCGGTTGCCGGTGATCGAATTGCCGGAAATGCACCAGGCGTTTGCATCGTTGCGGGGCAGCGGCCGAGAGGTCGTGGCCACCGTGGTCGACCCTGAAGCGCCCGACTATGCCGACGTTGATCTGACCAACATTGCGTTGGTGCTTGGCAATGAAGCGGCCGGGCTCGATGCCGCAGCAGTCGCGGCCGCCGATCGCCCGATCACGATCCCGTTGGCCGGCCCCACCGAGTCGCTCAACGTGGCCGCCGCCGGCGCCATCTTGTGTTTCGAGAGCCTCCGTCAACGCCGCCGAGCCTGACGCAGAACGCCTCCGCGAAACTCGATCTTCACCTGGTCACGGCTTCGCTACGCTGACCCGATGCTCGAGGACCTCAAACGACTGTCAGACACCTCAGGTGAGCTCGATGAGCTCACCGATTCGGGGTCGCTCACGTCGTTTCTGAAGCAACGCACCGACGAGCTCAACGGTCTGAAGTCCAAGATCGGCACCCTCGCAGCCGAGGATCGCAAAGCCGCCGGCCGTGCGCTCAAGGATGCTCGCCAAGAAGTCGAGGCCGCTGTCGGTGAGCGCTTGGCCGTGGTGGCTGCCGGGGAACGGTCAATGCAGCTCGAGACCGAACGGATGGACCTCACCGAGGTCGTCGCCCCCGCAGACGTCGGCCACGCCCACATCGTCACGCAGACGTGGGAAGAGCTCGAAGACGTCTTCGTTGGCATGGGCTTCCGCATTGCCGAGGGTCCTCACGTCGAGACCGACTGGCACAACTTCGATGCGCTCAACATCCCCAAGGGTCACCCGGCCCGCGACGGCTTCGACACGATCTATGTGAACCACGGCGAGCCCGGCAGTTCGCTGTTGCGCACCCACACCTCGCCGGTGCAGGTCCGCACGATGCTCGAGCAGAAGCCGCCGATCGCCGTCGTGGCCCCGGGCCGAGTGTTCCGTCGCGACACTGCTGACGCTACGCACATGCCGGTCTTCCACCAGATCGAGGGCCTGGTGATCGATCGCGACATCACGCTTGCCGATCTTGCTGGCACGATCGATGCCTTCGTCACTGCCTACTTCGGCAAGAGCTTCCCGTCGCGGCTGCGCCCCAACTACTTCCCGTTCACCGAGCCGTCAGCTGAGTTCGACATTCAGCAGCCCGATGGTTCGTGGCTCGAGATGGGTGGGTGCGGCATGGTCCACCCCAACGTGCTGCGAGCGGTCGACATCGATCCAGAAGAGTGGTCGGGCTTCGCCTTCGGCTTCGGCATCGACCGCCTGGCGCTGATGAAGTACGGGGTCAACGATCTTCGAGACATGTTCAGCAACGACGTTCGATTCCTCGAACAGTTCTGACCGCGAGAATTCGAGAGAAGAGGCTGATCACATGAACGTCTTGCTGTCCTGGATGCGCGAGTTCGTCCCCGAGGGATTCGGGGAATACGAAAACAACCCTGAAGGCTTGGCCGAGGTCCTGACCAACCTGGGTCTGGTCGTCGAGTCCGTCACCCAGACCGGTGCGGATTGGGACGGCATCGTCGTCGCCAAGGTGCTCGATCTGCGCCCTCACCCCGAGGCCGACAAGATCCAACTCGTCGACGTCGACACCGGTGGTGCTGCGTCGCCAGCTGGAGAAGCACTGCAGATCTGCTGTGGTGCGTTCAACATGGCCGTGGGCGACCTCGTACCGTTGGCAACGCTTGGCACCGTCATGCCCGGAGGGCTCGAGATCGCCCGCCGCAAGCTGCGGGGCGAATGGTCCAACGGCATGATCTGCTCGGAGTCCGAGCTTGGTCTCGGTGGCGAGTCCGACGGCATCATGGTGCTCGACCCGTCATTCGTCGTTGGCCAACCGATCACTGATGCCTTCGGGGCCGAGACCGACACGGTCTTCGAGCTCGACGTTGAGGGCAATCGCCCCGACGCCCTTTCCATCGCCGGCGTCGCTCGTGACCTGGCCGGCAAGCTCGCCCTTCGCTTCGAACTGCCCGAGATCGTGCTCGCCGAGACCGAACCCGCCGCCAGCGCTCGTGCCAGCGTCGAGATCGTCGACCCCGAGCTGTGTCTGCGCTTCGGCGCTCGTGTTCTCGACAACATCACGCTCGGCTCTTCGCCGACCTGGATGCAGCAACGGCTCGAGGCCAGCGGTCAACGTCCGATCAACGCCATCGTCGACATCTCGAACTACGTGATGCTCGAACTCGGTCAACCCAACCACACCTTCGACCTCGGCACAGTGCCCGATGGTTCGATTCGGGTGCGAATGGCCCGAGACGGCGAATCGCTCACGACCCTCGACGACGTAGAGCGTGAGCTCACAGCCAACGACGGTGTGGTGTGCAACGGCGCCGACGAGCCGATCAGCCTCGCTGGTGTCATGGGCGGCGCATCCACCGAGATCAACAACAACACCACGAGCGTGCTGCTCGAGGCGGCGGTCTGGGATCGGATGACGATCGCCAAGACCAGCCGTCGTCTCGGGCTGCGCTCGGAAGCCTCGACTCGTTTCGAGCGTGGCGCCGACCCCATGGGGATCGAGCGAGCGCTCGATCGTTTCTGTCAGCTTGCAGCCGAGATCTGCGGCGCCACGGTGTCGAGCGGCCGAGTGGTCGTCGAGGGGTCAGTGCAGCCACCCACCACCGTTGACCTCCGGATCGCCAGGGTCAACAAGTTGCTCAACATCGATCTCGATGCTGGCGCCATTGCCAGCTACCTCGACCCGATCGGGTTCTCTGTCCGCGGCACATCAGCGGGTGAGGAATCGGTACTCAGCGTCGAGATCCCCACGTGGCGTCCCGATTGCACCGCCGAGATCGACCTCGTCGAAGAAGTCGGCCGTCACCACGGCTACGAGAAATCTGGCTCGCGAGTGCCTCGCCCGGCGCAGGCGGGGGAGCTGACCCCGACCCAGCAAGGTCGCCGCGTCATTCGTCGTGCGTTCATGGCCGAGGCGTTCAACGAAGCCATGCCGTTGCCGTTCCTCGCTCCAGGCGACCTCGAACGGGCAGGTCTGGCTGAAGAAGCGATCTCTCTGGCAAACCCGTTGGTGAAGGAGGAGTCGATGCTGCGCACCTCGCTGTTGCCCGGGCTGCTCTCCTCGATTGCCTACAACCAGTCCCGCCAGGTCACCAATGCCAGGCTCTTCGAACTGGGCACCGTCTACCTCCCGACCGAAGACGAGCTTCCGGTAGAAGAAGAGTGGGTTGCCGGGATCGTTGCTGACGCTGATGCCGCCATCGCCGTGGCCACGCTGCATAGGGTTGCGGCCGCTCTCGACCTGACTGGCTTGAAGATCGTCAACAAGCCGCTGCCTGGTCTGCACCCGACTCGGTCGGCCGAGGTCCAGTTTCGCGGCCGTCCGCTCGGTGAGGTCGGCGAAGTCGATCCAGCAGTGTTGGAGCGCTTCGTCGTGTCTGGCCGTGCTGCATGGCTGCAGCTGCGGGTGCCGCCGATGATCCAAGCCATGTCGAGCCCAGCCAAGTTCAAGGCCATCTCGAAGTACCCCAGTAGCGACCTCGATCTGGCCTTCCTGGTTCCTGACGATGTTGCTGCTACTGACGTCATCGGGTCGATGAAGAAGGCAGCTGGCGCTGTGCTCGAGTCGGCCGAACTGTTCGACGTCTTCCGTGGCGACTCGCTCGACGATGGCGTTCGTTCCTTGGCGTACCGCCTTCGCCTTCGTTCAGTGGACGCAACATTGACCGAAGCCGAGGTCACCGAGGCCCGCCTGAAGATCATCAGCGCGGTCCAGAAACACCACAACGCCCCCCTCCGCTCCGTTTGACGGTCCAAACCCGAGGTTTCTGCCCTCCCAAATCATGGGTCATGGCCTCCGGTTTCGGAAGCATTTCGCCAGCGCTTCGGGCCCCGTTAAAGCGGAGGCTGACGCCCCCGGGGATGTATGGCAGAAACCTCGGGTTTGGGTCCAGAGGTGAGGCAGACTGGTGGGTATGACGGTCACTGAGAACGAGAACGAACAAGGCCAGAACGACGCAGATCTCACCGCAGCCGATGTGGCGTGGAATGTCGAGCCCATCATTCCCGAGGGCGAGTCTGTCGACTCGCTGCTCGACAAGGCCGACGAGATGGCCGACAAGCTGACTGAGCGTCGTGGCACGATTGCGTCGCTCGATGTCGACGGTCTGGCCACGCTCATGCATGCCTTCGAAGACATCAGCAATCTGATGTCTCGAGCCGGCCATTACGCGATGCTCCGTTTCAGCGTCGACACCGTCGATCCAGAACGCGGCGCCGAGATGATGTCGATGCAAGAGCGCAGCACCGCCATCGGCACCAAGATGATCTTCTTCGACCTCGAGTGGGCCGCGGTCCCCGACGAGCGGGTCGACGAACTCATTGCCGCTGACGAGCTCGAATTCTGTCGTCACCACCTCCGCAACCTCCGCAAGAACCGTCCCCACCTCCTCACCGAATCTGAAGAAACGATCCTCGCTGAGAAGTCGGTGTCTGGCTCTGCTGCCTGGGTGCGGCTCTTCGATGAGCTGACCTCGGCGATCGAAGTTGATCTTCCCGAAGAACTCGGTGGCGCAGGCCAGCCGCTCGACCAAGCGCTGTCCATTGTCCAGAGCAACGACCAAGACACTCGCAAAACTGCAGCCGAGGCCATCACCGAGGGCCTCGCTCCCGGACTGCGAACTCGGGCCTTTGTCTACAACACGTTGATGCTCGACAAGTCCGTCGACGATCGCCTTCGCGGCTTCGACAGCTGGGTGTCGAGCCGCAATCTGTCCAACGAAGCATCCGACGAGTCAGTCCAGGCGCTCGTTGATGCTGTGGTCAGTCGCTATGACATTCCGCAGCGCTGGTACGCGCTCAAGGCCAAGGTTCTCGGCGTTGACAAGCTCGCTGACTATGACCGTTCCGCCTCTGTTGCCACCACCGAGCGAGCCATCGGTTGGAACGAAGCCACCGGCATCGTGCGTGACGCGTACGCCTCGTTTTCACCAGAGCTCGCCGGCATCGTCGGCCGTTTCATCGACGAAGACTGGATCGACGGTCCGGCACGTCCGGGCAAACGCGGCGGAGCGTTCTGCGCTGGTGTCACGCCGGACCATCACCCCTACGTGCTCCTCAACTGGTCGGGCAAGAGTCGAGACGTCGCCACGCTGGCCCACGAACTCGGCCACGGTGTCCACTTCTACCTTGCCGGCGAGAACCAGAGCATTTACCACCACGGCACGCCGCTCACCCTCGCTGAGACCGCTTCGGTGTTTGGTGAGACCGTCACCTCGAACCGTCTGCTGTCGATGATCGACGACCCGGCTGAGCGCTTCTCGCTGCTGGCCACGACGCTCGAAGACTCGATCGCCACGGTGTTCCGCCAGGTCGCCATGAACCGCTTCGAAGACGGGTGCCACACGCATCGTCGTGAAAAGGGCGAGCTGTCGGTCGAGGACTTCGGCAACATCTGGGGCCAGACTCAGACCGACATGCTCGGCGACTCGGTCGAGATCACCGAGGGCTACAAGTCGTGGTGGAGCTACGTGCCTCACTTCATGGGCTCGCCTGGGTACGTCTACGCATACGCCTACGGTCAGCTCTTGGCCCTGTCGGTGTACGCCCGCTACCAGGAAGAAGGCGATGCCTTCGTGCCTGCGTACCTCGATCTTCTGCGGGCCGGTGGCTCGCAGTCGCCCGAGGACCTCGGCAAGATCGTGGGTTGTGAACTGACTGACCCGCTGTTCTGGCAGAAGGGCCTCGACATCGTCGAAGGTCAGTTGATAGCGGCAGAGCAAGCAGCCCAGGACGCCGGCCGCCTCTGATGCAGGCCAATTGGCAGCGCGAGGTCGATGAACTCCATGAGTTCTTCCAAGCGTTGTTTCTCGGTCAGATCGACTCGATGGATCGAGCGGACGCAGCCTTCGGGTCCGACTTCACCTTTGTCGGGCCCGACGGTTTGCTTGCTGACCGAGGTCAGATTCTCGAGATGCTCGAATCCGGCCGGGGGCACAGCTCGGAACTCGCGATCGGGGTGGAGGGCCACCGAACCATTGTCGAGGCCGGCGCCCTGATCGTTGGGGAATACATCGAGGTGCACGAGGTTGCTGATGGCGGCAACCGCAGACGCACCACGGTGGTGTTCGACGTCGACCCCGACGGTCCCAACGGCGTCCGCTGGCGCCACGTCCACGAGACCTGGCTGTCGTAGCAGGGAACCCGTGGCTGGAGCTATCGAAACTGACGGCCAGAAACCCGGGGTTTGGAGCTACAACTGCCGGACGGCGGTGATGACGCGGTCGGCTGCGGCATGTAGCTCTTCGTCGAACTCGGTGATGATGTCTGCAGTGGAGCGGCACGGCTCGACGTACTCATCGTGCATTGGCTTCACCGTGGCTTCGAACTGTTGGTACACCGAAAGCTCGGTTCGCCCTCGCTCGGCCACGTCGCGTCGCAGGCGACGAGCGAAGCGAACGTTTTCCGGGCAATCTCGGTACACCCGAAGGTCGAGTCGCTCAGCAATCTGGGGAAACGCGAGGAGCAGGATTCCCTCGATGACGACCATGTCGCCCGGCACGATGCGCTCGGTCTCAGCTGTTCGAGAGTGCGTGGAGAAGTCGTAGACCGGAGCATCGATTGCTCGGCCCGCCGCCAACTCGTCGAGGTGGGCACCGAACAGGTCGACATCGAGCGACGCCGGGTGGTCGTAGTTGACCTGCGCTCGCTCCGCCGGTGTGAGGTGCGATTGGTCGCAGTAGTAGGTGTCGAACGCCAGTTGTGTGGCGTTGAATGCAGCGGCCACGAGTCTGGCAATCGTGGTCTTGCCCGAGCCGCTGCCACCACAGATTCCTACAAGCGTTGCCACAGGAGCAGATCGTACTGCGCAACTTTCCCGAGAATTGAAACGCATGACTATGCAACATCCTGTATGTTTTCCCGATGTCTGATTCCACCACGCCAGAGGCAAGCGCAGTCGACGTTGCGTTCCGCGTCGGCATCGTCGGCGCTTCCGGCTACACCGGCGCCGAACTGATGCGGCTGCTCGCCGGTCATCCCCACTTCGAACTCGTCGTGGCGACCGGTGACAGCAAAGCCGGCGAACGTATCGCCGACCTCTATCCGCACCTCGCTGCGGTCTACGGCGAACGCACCTTCGATGCCTTCAGTCCCGAGATCGTTGATGGTCTCGATGTTGTGTTCTGTGGCCTGCCTCATGGCATCAGTCAGTCGGTGATTCCCGACATCCGGGGCCGGGTCAAGCACATCGTCGATCTCGGATCCGACTTCCGGTTGCATGACAAGAGCCTCTACCCGACCTGGTACGGAGCCGACCACACCTGCCCCGAGCTACTCGACGAGTTCGTCTACGGCCTCCCCGAACTCTTCAGGGAGAACATCGTCGGCGCTGAGCTGATCGCAGCCACCGGATGTAACGCGGCAACGGCGGTCTTCGCTCTTGCTCCGTTGCTCGACGCTGGCCTGGTCGATGGCGCAGGCATTGTGGTCGACCTCATCACCGGTGTCAGCGGTGCTGGCCGGCCACCGAAACCGAACACCACCTTCTGTACCGTCGACGAAGACGTCACGGCGTACGGGCTGCTCACGCATCGGCACACTCCCGAGATCGAGCAGGCCCTGACCGAACGCACCGGGGTAGACACCACCGTGCTGTTCACCCCGCACCTCGCTCCGATGAACCGAGGCATCCTCGCCACCTGCTACTCCCGGCCAACGAGCTCGACCACCACAGAGGAAGCGCTCGACGCAATGGCGGCTTTCTACAACAACGAGCCATTCATGGTGGTGAGCGAACGCTCGCCTTCGACCAAGGCAACGCTTGGCTCCAACGCCGTGCATCTCACGGCCCGTGTCGACCCTCGCACTGGGCTCGTGATCACGATTGCATCGCTCGACAACCTGATGAAGGGCGCTTCCGGCATGGCCATCCAGAATGCGAACCTCGCCACTGGGGTTGCTGAAGTCGCTGGCCTGAGTTCCATTGGAGTCTTCCCATGAGCGTGTCCCCCCTCGCCCCCACATCGTTCCCCGATCTGCCCGCCGTGGCCGGTGTCCAACTCGCCACCCTCGCGGCCGAGCTTCGCTACAAAGGTCGGGCCGACCTCATGTTGGCGCTGGTTGATGAAGGCTCGGCCATCGCTGGAACCTTCACATCGTCGCTCTGTCCGTCGGCTCCGGTCGACTGGTGTCGCAAGATGCTCCCCGGCGGACGAGGCCGGGCCATCGTGGTCAACTCCGGCAACGCCAATGCATTCACCGGCCGCCACGGCGAGACCGCAGCCGAACTCACCGCCACTGCGATTGCGTCGGCGCTCGGTGTCCCGGCCGAAGAGGTCTTCTTGGCTTCGACCGGCGTGATCGGTGAGAACCTGCCGACCGAAGCATTGACCAACGCCATGCCAGAACTGGCTTCGAGCCTCGCTCCCGCAGCCTCGGACACCTGGGCTGCAGCGGCCGGCGCCATCCGGACGACCGATACATTTTCCAAGGGATCTGGCTCGACGATCGACATCGCTGGCACTGCGGTCAACATCGTTGGCATCGCCAAGGGGAGCGGCATGATCGCCCCCGACATGGCCACGATGCTGTCGTTCGTGTTCACCGATGCCGCCGTCACACCGAAGGCGTTGCAGTCGATGCTGAGTGGAGCGGTCGAGCAGAGCTACAACCGCATCACCGTCGACTCCGACACCTCCACGAGCGACACGGTGCTTCTCGTCGCCACCGGCGCTGCAGGCATCGCCGAGATCGCTGGCCCCAACGATCCCGGTTACGCAGAAGTGGCTGCAGCGCTCGACTCGATCAACCTCGACCTCGCTCATCAGATCGTGAGAGACGGCGAGGGTGCCACCAAGTTCGTCGAGATCACGGTGTCGAGTGCTGACAGCGATCAAGCAGCGAAGGTCATTGCGCTTTCGATTGCGAATTCGCCATTGGTGAAGACAGCGCTCGCTGCTGAAGACGCCAACTGGGGACGGATCGTGATGGCCATCGGGAAAGCAGGACAGCGCGCTGATCGCGATTCGCTCGCCATCTGGATCGGCGACGAGCAGGTCGCTGCCGGGGGAGTGCAACACTCCGACTACATCGAAGACCGAGCGAGCGAACACCTGAAGAACGACCACGTCAAGATCACCGCCGACGTTGGCATTGGTTCTGGCACCGCAACGGTGTGGACCTGCGACCTCACCCACGGCTACATCGAGATCAACGCGGGGTACCGCTCGTGAGCGTCTCTGCAGCTCGAGACCGGGGCTACTCGCCGGAGAACCGCACGGCGGCGCTGATCGAGGCGTTGCCGTACATCCAACAGTTCCGCGGGGCGATCATCGTGGTGAAGTTCGGCGGGAACGCCATGGTCGATCCCGATCTCAGCCGGACCTTCGCCGAAGACATCGTGCTCCTTCGCTCCGTGGGTCTCAAGCCTGTCGTCGTGCACGGAGGCGGCCCCCAGATCGGCCAGATGCTCGAACGGCTCGGCAAGACCACCGAGTTTCGCGACGGTCTGCGGGTGACAGATGCCGAAACCCTCGATGTTGCCCGCATGGTCTTGGTCGGCAAGGTCGGGCGAGACATCGTTGGCCAGATCAACACCCACGGCGCCTATGCCGTTGGCATGTCTGGTGAAGACGGCGGCCTGATCGAGGCCGTTGCTCGTGACCCCGAGCTCGGCTTCGTGGGCGACGTCGTCGCCGTGAACCCCGGCATTCTCGAGCGCTTGCTCGCTGAGGATCTGATTCCGGTCATCTCGAGCATCGGCAGCGACGCCGGCGGCCAGGCCTTCAACATCAACGCCGACACTGTCGCTGGTGCCGTCGCCGGCGCACTCGGGGCGGAAAAGGCGATCTACCTCACCGACGTCCCCGGCCTGCTCACCAACATCGACGACCCCTCGAGCCTCGTGGCGAAAGCCACCATCGCCGATCTCGACGGCTTCGTCGCCGACGGCACGATCAGCGGTGGCATGCTCCCCAAGATCGGTGCGTGCATCGAGGCGGTCAACGCTGGTGCCAACAGTGCACACATGCTCGACGGTCGGGTCCCGCACGTCCTCCTCCTCGAGCTCTTCACCAATGCCGGCATCGGCACCATGATCACCGCAAGCTGACCCTCACTCTCCCGCACCCAAGCAAGGACCTCCATGACTGAGCCCCAAAGCATCCAAGCCATTCACAGAAACGCCGTCGATGCGCCTGACGACATGGAGCGTTGCCCGATTGCGCCGACCTACGGACCGGTGACCGTCCAGTTCGTTCGCGGCGAGGGTTCTCACCTCTTCGATCGTCACGACACGAAGTACGTCGACTTCCTGAGCGGCCTCGCGGTCACCAGCCTCGGCCACAGCAACCCCGAGGTCGCCGCTGCCATCAGCGCCCAAGCGTTGCGCTTGCAGCACGTGTCGAACCTGTATGCGACCGAGCACAACGGTGTGGTCTCCGCAGCGATCGACAAGGCCATTGGTGACGGCACGCCTGCGGGTGGCCAGACCTTCTTCAGCAACTCCGGGGCCGAGGCCAATGAAGCGGCAATCAAGCTCGCTCGTAAGTGGGGAGGACGCGGCCGCCACACAGTGCTGTGTGCCTTCCGTAGCTTCCACGGCCGCACGCTGGCGACACTGCATGCCACGGGTCAGCCAGAAAAGTGGGAAGCCTTCCAGCCGCTACCCGAGGGATTCAAGCACGCAGCCTGGAACGACGTTGCCGACTTCGAAGCGCAGCTCGACGACACTGTTGCCGCCATCTTCGTCGAGCCGCTGCAAGGTGAAGGCGGCGTGAACCCAGCAACGAAGGAGTTTTTCCAAGGCGTCCGGAAGCTGTGTGATGAGCGTGGCCTGTTGATGATGGTCGACGAAGTGCAGACCGGCCTCGCCCGTACCGGCCGATGGTTTGGTTTCCAGCACTTCGACGTGAAGCCAGATGTTGTCACTCTCGCCAAGGCGCTCGGCAATGGCATGCCCATTGGCGCCTGCTGGTCATCGGCAGCAGCATCGGAATCGTGGAGCCGTGGCGACCACGCCACCACCTACGGCGGCCAGCCTCTCGCCACCTCGGCGGCCAGGGCCGTCCTCGAGATCATGGAGCGCATCGATGCCCCAGCGTTGTCGGCCAAGGCTGGCGCCACGCTGACCGACGCCGTCATGAAGCTCCCTCAGGTCTCCGGTGTCCGCGGCCTCGGCATGTTGCTCGCCGTCGAGCTCGAGGGCTACGACGCACCCGCCGTCGCTGCTCGGTGTCTCGAGATGGGCCTGGTCCTCAACGGTGTCACGCCGACGGCGTTGCGGATGGCGCCTGCCCTCACGATCAGCGAAGCCGAGATCCACGAGGGTGTCGCCATTCTCGCTGCGGTGTTGGCCGAGATGGAAGGGGCAAACGGATGAACCGGCACTTGCTCGACATCGACGATTACTCGGTCGATGACATCCGGCGTGTCGTCGACCTGGCCGTGATGCCGCTCGACGAGCTCGGCCTCCGCTACGAACGCAAGGGTGTGGCGTGCTTCTTCGAGAAGCCATCGGCCCGCACCAGAAACTCAACCGAGATCGCTGTTGCCCAGATGGGTGGGCACCCGGTCTACATCGGGCCGACCGAGCTCGGCATCGACACTCGCGAAACTGCCGAAGACGTCATCCGAACACTCGCTTGCTACCACGACGCATTCTGCGGTCGCGTGTACGACCACACGGTGCTCGAGCGGATGGCGGCGGTCGATCAGATCCCGGTTGTGAACCTTCTGTCCGACCAGGCCCACCCCACCCAAGCGATCGCTGACGTCCTCACGATGCTGAGCGAATTCGGTTCCCTCGATGGGCGAGTCGTCACCTACGTCGGTGACAGCAACAACGTGACCCGCTCGTTGGCGCTCGCCGTCGGTGCACTGGGTGGCGTGATGCGGGTGGGTTCACCTGCTGGCTATCAATTCGATGAGCTCCAACTCGATCGCCTCAGAGCGAGTGGAGTCGAGATCACCTCCTCCGACCGCCTCGACGATGTCTTGCCAGGATCCGACGTCGTCTACACCGACGCCTGGATCTCGATGGGCGACGAGGCTGAAGCCGAAGATCGGCTGCAGGCCTTCGAAGGTCGCCGTGTCGACACCGCGATGATGCACAAGGCACCGGGGTCGATCTTCATGCACTGCCTTCCCGCCCACCGCGGCGAAGAAGTCACCGACGATGTCCTCGACGGAGCGAACAGTCGGATCTGGCCTCAGGCCGCGAACCGTCTTGCCTCGATCCGCGGCATCTTGGCCTTCATTGCAGAAAGCCGTTCATGAGCACGGGGCCGGGCGTGAGGACACAGTCGTGAGCGCCGGCAAAGCCCAGCGCCAGCACCGCATCTCATTGATCCTGGCCGACCAAGCGGTCAGCAGCCAGGGTCAGCTCGCCGAGCTCTTGGCTGATGAAGACATCACGGCGACGCAAGCAACAGTGTCGCGTGATCTCGAAGATCTCGGGGCCATCAAAGTGCGCGTGCCCGGTGGCCTGACCGTCTATGCCATTCCCGAGCACCCCACCGAGCAGATCGCACCGCAAGACCACTTGCGTCGAGTACTCGGCGACTGGGTGGTCGATGTAGTTCGATCCGGCGATCTCGTGGTGTTGCGCACCCCGCCGGGATCCGCCCATGTGGTGGCATCGGCCATCGATCGATCCGGCCTCGAGTCCTTCGTCGGCACCGTTGCGGGCGACGACACTTTGCTTGTCATCGCCGCCGAAGGCAGAGGCGCTGCCGTCGTTTCTCATCTCCGCGAGTTGTCCGGTCTCTGACCGGCCGCTTGCCCGTTCGATGCTGCCGCATCGCTACTGACCCATCGCTAGATTGCCACCCGCACCATCACCCCTCCAGGAGCTCCTGTGTCCGAGTCTGTAAACAAGGTCGTCCTCGCCTATTCCGGTGGGCTCGACACCTCCGTCATCCTCCAGTGGCTGAAGGACACCTACGAGTGTGAAGTCATCACCTTCACCGCCGATCTCGGCCAGGGTGGCGAAGTCGAACCCGCCCGTCAGAAGGCGCTCGACATGGGTCAGCCGCCCGAATCGATCTACATCGAGGACGTGCGCGAGGAGTTCGTTCGCGACTTCGTCTACCCGATGTTCCGTGCCAACACGATCTACGAGGGTGAGTACCTCCTCGGCACCTCGATTGCGCGGCCGTTGATCTCCAAGCGCCTTGTCGAGATCGCACGTGAGACCGGCGCCGACGCCATCTCCCATGGAGCCACCGGCAAGGGCAACGATCAGGTCCGTTTCGAGCTCGGTGCGTACGCTCTCGAGCCTGGCATCAAGGTCATCGCTCCGTGGCGCGAATGGGATCTGATGAGCCGGGAGAAGCTCATGGCTTATGCCGCTGATCGCAACATCCCGATCGAAGCCAAGCGGGGAACGAAGAGCCCGTTCTCGATGGATGCAAACCTGTTGCACATCTCCTACGAGGGCGGCCCGCTCGAGAACCCATGGACCGAGCCGCCGAGCGAGATGTGGCGCTGGTCGGTCAGCCCTGAGGCTGCACCGAACGAAGCGACCTACCTCGACCTCAGCTACGCCGCTGGCGACATCGTGGCCATCGACGGTGTGTCGATGAGCCCCGCTGAGGTGCTCACCAAGCTCAACGAGATCGGTGGTGCCAACGGTGTTGGCCGCCTTGACATCGTCGAGAACCGCTACGTCGGCATCAAGTCCCGTGGTGCGTACGAGACGCCTGGCGGCACGATCATGCTCAAAGCTCACCGTGGCATGGAGAGCATCACACTCGATCGTGAAGTGGCCCACCAGAAGGATGCACTGATGCCTCGCTACGCCGAGCTGATCTACAACGGCTACTGGTACAGCCCCGAGCGTCAGATGCTGCAGCAGTCGATCGACTGGAGCCAGCAGTTCGTCAACGGTGTCACCCGGGTCAAGCTCTACAAGGGCAACGTCGACGTGGTCGGGCGCAAGAGTGACGACAGCCTCTTCGACGAGCGCATCGCCACCTTCGAAGACGACGACGGCGCCTACGACCAGGCCGATGCCGATGGTTTCATCAAGCTCAACGCCCTTCGTCTGCGGACGCTTTCATCCAAGCGCGGCACCGCTTCGGTCGGTCTCGAGCCCAGCTGATGGCTGGTGAACTCTGGGAAGGTCGGTTCGCCGGAAGCCCGAGTGAAGCGCTCCAGGCGCTGAACGACAGCCTCCCCTTCGACCGGAGAATGTTCCGCGAGGACATCGCTGGATCGCGGGCGCACGTCAACATGCTGGCTGACGTCGGCCTGCTGACCAACGACGAGCGAGATCAGCTCGTCGTTGGCCTCGACGCGGTCGAGGCCGAAATGGCCAGCGGCGCCTTCGAACCCATTGCCTCGGATGAGGACATCCACACAGCGGTCGAGCGCCGTGTCACCGAGATTGCTGGAGCAGTGGGCGGCAAGATCCATACTGGTCGCAGTCGCAACGATCAAGTGGCGCTCGACGTCCGCATGTGGACCAGGGCCGAGATCCTCGATGGCATCGTTCCCAGGCTGATCACGTTCCAACAAACGTTGCTGACCCATGCAGAAGCCGCTGGCGACGCCTATCTGCCGGGCTACACCCACCTCCAGCAGGCTCAGCCAGTAGCACTTTCCCACCACCTGCTTGCCCACTTCTGGGCCCTCAGCCGGGATCTCGACCGATTGCTCGCCACTGTCGACCGTCTCGACGTGTCGCCGCTGGGTGCGGGCGCACTCGCCGGCTCGTCGCTGCCACTCGATCCGGCGCACACCGCTGCTGCGCTCGGCTTCGCCAAGCCCTTTGACAACTCCCTCGATGCTGTGAGCGATCGTGACTACGTGGCCGAGACATTGTTCGATCTCGCTCTGCTCGGCGTGCACCTCTCGCGCATCGGCGAAGAGATGATTCTCTGGGCCTCGACCGAGTTCGGTTTCATCACGCTCGACGATGCGTTCTCGACCGGCTCATCGATGATGCCGCAGAAGAAGAACCCCGACATCGCTGAGTTGGCACGAGGCAAGGCCGGCCGGCTGGTTGGACACCTCACTGGTTTCCTCACCACGCTCAAGGGCTTGCCGCTCACCTACAACAAGGACATGCAAGAGGACAAGGAACCCCTCTTCGATGCCTGCGACACGATCGAGCTGACCTTGCTCGCCCTCGATGGCATGGTCTCGACGCTTGTGTTCAACACCGAGACCATGGCGGCGCAGGCCGATTCTCCCTACGCAGCGGCGACCGACTTGGCCGACGAGCTCGTCCGAGGCGGCATGCCGTTCCGTGAAGCCCACGGCGTGGTCGGGGCGCTGGTTCGAGCTGCCCTCGCTGGTGAGGGAGCGTTGGTCGATCTCGTGTCCGCCAGTGCCGAGCTCGGCCCCGAAGCCGCTCGATTGCTCGAGCCCGGCGCATCGGTGCGGCAACGAACCTCACCAGGAGGCGGAGCTCCCGAGGCCGTTGTTGTGCAGCTCGAAGCGGCACAGACCCGTCTCCGCTTGGATCGCGAACGCACGAGTCACCAGGCCGTCTGAGTTTCTGGGCCTTCTTGGGCTAGTCCTTCTTGGGCTAGTCCTTCTTGGTCTAGTCCTTCTGGGCAGAGTGCTGGGCCGAAAGGCTCAGGTTGGCGGCCAGTTCGCCGATGACGAGAGGGTGTCCCGTCGTCTCCTCATCGCTGCGCTGCTTGGTGTGCTGCTCTTCAGCACGCCCGCACTGGCGGGTCTGACGATCGCTGATCGGCAACAGGCGTCGACCGATCTGACGACGGGCCCGCAGTTCTTCGCCTTTGGTACTGGGACCAACGTCGCCGTTGGTGGGTCGACTGCTTGGGAGGGTTTCACCTTCGAAGGCATCGAGATCGATGAGGAATCCGGAGCCCTGACGCTCGGCAGTTCCGGCGATGTCACCCCGTCCGACACCCCATGGCATGACGCAGCTTCGACCTCTCGGGCCTGTGAAACTGCACCTGCCCAGAATGTGCGGGCGCTGACCTTCGACGTCGAGCGAGAGATCGACCTCGGCCGAATGCGAGCCAGCCTCGCCGATATCGGAGTCTTTGCTGTCGGCGATGGTGCAACGGTTCCCTTCCGTACCGGATCGCCCGACGCCACCACCGTCGTGGTCGACACCACCGCCTTCGCCGAACCGGTGGCCGTGTGCGTCTACTGGGGTGACCCGAACGCTGTTTCCCAATCGAGTCCAGACGTGCAGGGCGCCGTCATCCCCGACGGGGGTTGGTCATGGCGAGTGTGGGAAGACGCCGGGGACGGCCTGTCGCTCGACCTCGTGGACTGGACCGCTGCCCCTGCTGTTGGGGCAGTCCCCACCGGAGCAGCGCCGTCGAATGTGTGCAATCAGTGTGCAAACGAGCTGGTCGGGTTCGTCACCCCGACAGTCTCGGGTAGTTACCAATTCTTCCTCTCTGCTGACGACGTCGGTCGCTTCGAACTCGCCCCGCTCGACGACCCCGCTGGTCTGGCGATGGTCATCGAGCTCTCCGCAGCCACGCCCGCAGGCGACTTCACTGACCCGCTTCAAGCTTCCGGACCGGTCGACCTCGTCGCTGACCAGGCGTACGCCATTCGGGCGCGGTCCAAAGATCTCGAAGCAACCGACCATCTCGAAATCGCTTGGGCGATGAACGGCGAGGCGCCAGCGCTCCTGCCGACCGAAGCCATCAGCGACGCCGACGGTCTAGCGGGAACCTTGACGCACCACCGC
>ENA-ORXM01001951-ORXM01001951.1-marine-metagenome-genome-assembly--contig:-NODE-1951-length-26100-cov-14.973178_pt1 | contig 26100 bp, 22 predicted proteins | sample MGYA00237867_ERZ511480 | MGnify/ENA primary metagenome ERZ511480 (study PRJEB26309, sample SAMN06266103) | marine metagenome | isolation source: Algal blade | place: United Kingdom:Sidmouth, United... | reverse complement strand
GTGGTATTCATTCAGCTAAAGATGCTCTTGAAAAACTTGATGCTGGAGCAGATTTAATTCAAATTTATACAGGCTTTGTTTATGAGGGACCAGGATTAATTAAGTCAATTAATAAAGCGATACTCAAAAAGTGATTTTTTTTAATTAATTATAAGTTTTTGAATGTTACTTGAATCCTCGGTATTCGAAATTTTTAATAAGTAAATACCTTTATTTAATTGAGATAAATCCAAGTTTAATTTAGGTGAATTTTTTTTTACTTGAATTTGCTTTACCAATTTACCTAAAACATTATAAACCTTTACATTTTCTAAATCAATACCTTTGATATTAGAAATTGTAACCTCTCCGTTTGAAGGGTTTGGATAAATTTTTAAATTTTCAATGGAATTGATATGTCCGATACTTAAAGTTGAAGAATTGTAAGTAAACATAATAGTTGCCATTTTATTTCCATTTATAGGAAATCCGGATACCTTAGCAATAGGAATTCTTGGTACTGTAACCATATTGGCTGAAGTGTAATTGGTTCCTGAATCTGTTCCAGAATCATAGGCAAAAATATCCATAGTAAAAGTGTCTTTCCAACCATTGTTTATGGAAGGGTTGCCGGATTTTAAATCTAAATTGTTAACCGCTATAAACCAATCTGGGCTAGGAGCTACCATAGATACTAGAGTTACATAATGAAATTCTGTAGTAACTTCTAGCCCAGAAATGCTAGCAATGCTATTATTGCCCGCAAATGGTAAAAAGGATTTTTGGGGTATTAAATTTGCGTTAGCATTATTATTAACTTCACTTTGAAAATCACTTGTATTACCAGTCTCAGCTATAGTCTTAATCCCATTAGTGGATGGGGCAAGAACGCCAAATTCTAAAACATCATTTAGATTTTTGTGTGTCGCACCTATAAGAGGAGACCAATGGGCGTTAGGGGGTAGTGTAGTATGGTCGGTAGTATTCCAGATAGTAGTAATTGAAACATCGTAATTAGCTATACTGGTTTGCCCAAAACTATAAGCAAAGATTGAAAAAAATAATAACAGCGTAATTTCTTTCATGTTATATATTTTGAAGGTTAATAGTTATTTGTTTATGTCGTAATTACTTTTTAAAACTTACATTCATAAAAAATAGTAGTATTTTTATCAACTGAATTCCTGCAATTATAATGATAAAACCAATAAAAATTATTGAATGCCCGCGAGATGCTATGCAAGGTATAAAGCAATTTATACCTACAGCGCAGAAAGTGCAATATATTCAGAGTTTATTACGAGTTGGTTTTGACACTATTGATTTTGGAAGTTTTGTGTCGCCAAAGGCCATTCCTCAAATGATTGACACTGCGGAGGTTCTATCTCAATTGGATTTAAGTACAACTACAAGCAAACTTTTGGCCATTATTGCAAATACCAGAGGAGCGGATGATGCATCCAAACATGCGGCAATTGATTATTTGGGCTATCCATTTTCAATTTCAGAGAATTTCCAAATGCGTAATACGCATAAAACCATTGCAGAGTCCATTGTTGCACTCTCTGAAATTATTGATATAGCAGATAAATCAAACAAGCAATTAGTGGTTTATATTTCTATGGGTTTTGGAAACCCTTATGGCGATCCATGGAATGTAGATATAGTAGGCGAGTGGACTGAAAAACTTGCCAACATGGGTGTTAAAATTTTATCGCTAAGTGATACCGTTGGAACTTCTGAGCTAGAAAGTATAGATTATTTATTTTCAAACTTAATTCCTTTATATCCTAATATAGAATTTGGTGCGCATCTTCATACTACACCAACTAAATGGTTTGAAAAAGTTGATGCGGCTTACAAAGCAGGCTGTCATCGTTTTGATGGTGCTATTCAAGGTTTTGGGGGCTGCCCCATGGCGAAAGATGAATTAACAGGCAATATGCCAACTGAGAAACTACTATCTTACTTTACTTCACAAAAAATCAACAATTTAAACGCGCTTAGTTTTGAAAGTGCTTATAATGAAGCTTCAAAAATATTTAATCATTTTCATTAAAAAAAAGCACCGAATTAACGGCACTTTTTTGTATGTTTATTTTTTTAGAATTTAAATTCCAAACCTGCATAGGCTCCAAATGGATGTCCAGGTCGTAATCCTGCAGGAACTCTTGATACAGCATAAGTTTTATCAAGTAAGTTTATAATATTTCCTGTTAGACTTATATTTTTATTGAAATGATATTTTCCAGAAAAATCAAGAATGAAGTTCGAGGTTATACCGTTTTCATTTCTTATTTTTTCTATTCCTGCTGTAGTTCTAAACGCGCCGTTTAAACGTCCATTTAAATTTAATTCGAACTTATTATGCTCTAGAGATATTGAAGTGTTAAATTGGTGTTTTGCAATGTATGGTAATTCATCTCCTTTAGTTACTTCTCCCCATAAATCTTCATTACTGCCAAAGCTATTTAAAAATTCAGTATCTGTATATGTGTAGCCAAACGTTAGAGGTAGATTAAAATGTTTATTTTTATTTAATAAATTGTAGTTTAGTAATAATTCAACTCCTTTTACTGCTACTTCACCAGCATTAAATTGGTCTAAAGAACCAGTACCACCAGTTGCAGCTAAATCACTACCTAACAGATTTGAGTAATCATTATAGAATACAACAACATCTCCTCTAAGACCTCGGTAGTTAAATCGAGAACCTAATTCGTAATTTATACTTTCTTCAGATTGTTGTCCTTTAGAACTCCCCGGAGGAGAAAATCCTTTATGAACACCACCATAAATAGAAGTCATTTGGTTGAATTTATAGTTAAATCCAATTCCAGGAATAAAAATATCTACTTTATTTTCTCGAGTAGACAGATTAAAACCAATTCTAGTAAAATCATTTTTACCATAATCATCTCTATTCAAAATTATATTTTCATATCGAATACCTGGTGTTAACGTTAAACTGTTATATTTTAGTTTGTATAAAACAGATCCAGCAAAAGCTTTAGCACTGCTAATCCTATTGGCATCACTACCTTCAGGTGCTCTTGTAGTTATGTTCATTTCACCATTTATAATATTATAACCATCTTTCCATTGAAAACGATCTTCATCATCATAATGATATCTTAATCCGACTTCTAAATCATGAAAGACATTGTTTCCAGACCAATGATAATCAAATTTGGTTTGAATCCCTTTAGACTCATATCGTCTGTTATTTGCTTTTACAAGTAAGGCATCTGCGTTAGAATCGGATGAACCATTTACTATTGAGAAATGATTTGGGTATGTTTCAGGTTTTGAAACAACCGATGAGATACTAACTTTATCTTCATTAAAAATAACATCATTAAGTTTATACCAGTTTCTTGAAAATCCATTATAGTATGCATGTGTTGTGATTCTGAATTGTTGAGAAAATTCTAGTTCATGGCTCACGGTAAATTGAATATGGTCATTAGTCATTTTATCATTTTGAGAACCGGCATATCGATTAAATGGGTTAGATGTAAAATCATCTTGTGATAAGCCTAAGTAAGTCTCGTTTGAAACTTCATCAGAATATTGAAATTTAAAATTTACAGCTTGCTTTAAAGAAGCTTCTGGTTTAGAATTTAATCTGAATTTTGCAACAAAGTCATTCTTGTCAAATCCTGTATTATTTCCATCAGGCAAATTTTTGAATCCATCAGAATTGAAGTTTAAATATTCAAAAGTATATCCAAAAGAAGGTTTGCTATCACCAATTTTAGCATGAATTAGCCCTGAATTAAAACTTCCATAACTCGTTTTTAAAGCACCCTTAAAAGAGTTAGGGATTTTAGTACTTATCATATTAATTGCACCACCAGTGGTAAAAGGACCATATTGAATTTGACTACTCCCTTTTAAAATTTCTACAGCTTGCATTCTAGCTACTGATGGGAAATAATATGCCGCCGGGGCGCTATAAGGAGCTGGAGCAATTAAAATACCGTCTTCCATAATAGATATTTTAGCACTTCTTTCTGGAGAGGTACCTCTTAAACTAATATTTGGTCTTAGCCCAAAACCATCTTCTTCGTATATGTTTACACCAGGCACAGCTCTTAAAACCCTATTTATATCAGAATGGTTAAATTTTTCAAGTTCAGCAGGAGAGATATAATATGAAGATCCTGTTCTATTTTTTGCTTCATATTTATTTCCAAATATAACTTGGGTACTAATTAAGACCTGTTCAAGTTTTTGTATAGAATCATTTTGTTTTTCATTGTTTTGAGAAAAAGATAAACTCGCAAACATTAAGCAAATAAAGTTGATTTTAGTATTCATTTTATTTAGACTGATTAAAAATAAGGTTCTAATTTCAATGCAAAAATAGAAATGAATTTTAGTTAAACAAAGTTTATTTAGAATAAATAAAAATAATAATCTAATTTATTGATTGATAGTTTTTTATGAATGTTAAGTTTTTGTTACTTAGATAGAATTATTTGCAAAAGGGCTTTTTGTGAGTAAAAAAATTGTAGATTTGTACGCAATTATAACTGTAATTGCAAATGACTGCACACGAAAATAAAATCTTAGGAGAAGGTCTAACTTACGATGATGTTCTATTAGTTCCAGCCTTTTCAGAAGTACTCCCTAGAGAAGTAAACATCCAAACTAAATTTACACGTAACATTACTATTAACGTACCCATAATATCTGCTGCCATGGATACGGTAACGGAAAGTAAAATGGCTATTGCTATGGCTCAGGAGGGTGGTATTGGTGTGTTGCATAAAAATATGTCTATAGAGGCACAAGCGCAAAAAGTAAAAAAGGTAAAACGTGCTGAAAGTGGTATGATTATAGATCCCGTAACTTTGCCGTTAACAGCCAAAGTGAAACACGCTAAAAATTTCATGTCTGAATATAGTATTGGAGGCATCCCTATTGTTGATGATAAAGGTATTTTAAAAGGAATAGTAACCAACCGTGATTTACGTTTTGAGCATAATAACAAGCGCCCAATAGTGGAAGTAATGACAAGTGAAAACTTAGTTACGGCAGCTGTTGGAACCTCCTTACAAGATGCCGAAAAAATTCTACAAGAACATAAAATTGAAAAATTACTTATTGTAGATGATAATTTTAAATTATCAGGTTTAATAACGTTTAGGGACATTACCAAAGTGACCCAAAAACCTAACGCAAATAAAGACCAATATGGGCGTTTACGAGTAGCGGCAGCCATAGGCGTTACAGCAGATGCTGTGGATAGGGCAGAGGCTTTAGTAAATGCAGGCGTAGATGCAGTGGTTATTGATACGGCTCACGGCCATACTAAAGGGGTTGTTAATGTGCTCAAGGCTATAAAATCCAAATTCCCGAATTTGGATGTTATTGTTGGAAATATAGCGACTGGTGCTGCGGCTAAGTATTTAGTTGAAGCAGGTGCAGATGCCGTGAAAGTGGGTATTGGCCCGGGTTCTATTTGTACAACGCGAGTTGTTGCAGGTGTTGGGTTTCCACAATTTTCTGCCGTACTGGAAGTCGCAGCAGCCATTAAAGGCTCTGGTGTTCCCGTAATAGCAGATGGAGGTATTCGATATACAGGAGATATCCCAAAAGCGATTGCAGCGGGTGCAGATACCGTTATGTTAGGTTCGCTTTTAGCAGGAACAAAAGAGTCTCCTGGAGAAACCATTATATATGAAGGGCGAAAATTTAAATCCTATCGTGGCATGGGTTCTGTTGAAGCCATGAAAGAAGGTAGTAAAGATCGTTATTTTCAGGATGTTGAGGATGATATTAAAAAATTAGTACCAGAAGGTATTGTAGGTCGTGTACCATACAAAGGCGATTTATTTGAAAGTATCCATCAATTTATTGGTGGTTTACGAGCAGGTATGGGCTATTGTGGCGCAAAAGATGTTGAAACGCTTAAGGAGATTGGACAGTTTGTTAAAATTACGTCTAGTGGAATTAACGAAAGCCATCCGCATGATGTTACTATTACTAATGAGTCTCCTAATTATTCAAGATAATTGGTGTTGATTGACTAGTCCTAAATAGTCGCTCCTGATTAAGCGTAGTTTTTTTTGACAAAAAGCCATAAATAAAAAACCAGAGAAGATAACTTCTCTGGTTTTTTATTTCTATACCTGTAAATTTAATTTAAAAGTTACGGCATATGGTTATTTACTGGATTTCAACATTAGAAAATGTAATGTTTATATCTTCAGAACCACCTGTAACCGAACCAAATTCATCAGAATCATCTGCACCCTCTGGCTCATGTACTAAAATAATTTGTACATTTCCAGTACTTGCAGCACCTGCAACCCAAGTCGTATTTAAACCTAACTTCTCACTATCAGAAGCGTCAACGTCATCATCATCTCTCGATAGTGTTAAATTTATGCCATTTACAGCATAAACAAAAAAGTGCTCATCTGCTTCTGGAATGATGTCATCATTAAGAACATCTTCTGCAGGGTCTTCAGACTCGTTAGTTAAGGCTAAAGTTAATGCATATGTTTCACCAGAGGTAAAAGTGCCAGAAACAAGCTCTGTTGAAGCTCCGTCCTGTCCGTCGGGTGCTACACTTGCCATAGTAACAATATCTAAAGGGTCATCATTGTTTACGAAAGTAAGTGTCACATTTGTAATTAATTCTTCTTCAAGAACCGGAGCTGGATTATCATCGTCATCAGAACATGAAGTAATAAGTGTTAGGCAAAAAAATGCACCAAGAAAAAATTTAGTAGTTTTCATAAGATTTAATGTTAAATAATTGATTTTCATTGTTTTAAAATTTAAGATGTTAGTATTCATGTTTATTAATAATTAAATTGTATTTGTAATGTTATATTACGCCCTAGGTCGTCTGAAAAAAAGCGTAATTGATTTAGGTAATTTCTGTATGATGTATTTAATATATTATTTATTCCAAAACTGACATTCAAGTTTGTTTTTTTATTAAATGTAAAAGTAGCTTCACTATAAAAATGTAATAAATTATAGGCAGGTGGAGGTGTACTGATATCGATAAGCGTACGTTCGCCATTAAGTTGATTTTCTACCTCAAAATTAAAATCGGGCAATTCATTCTGTTCAAATACCCATTCTGATTTTAAACTAGCTGAAAAATTATGCCACGTCTTCTTTTTATAAGTAATTTGATTCATGGTATTAAATGCTGGTATATCAATCAAGGGGATATCATTTTCTAGATCATACCCTTTTGTAAGAGCTGTTTTGTTTTGCCACTGCCAATTATTTGTAAAATTGTAAGTAGTATTTAAATCAATACCAAACAGCTCGGCATGGTTTTGTTGATATTCCCAAAAGGGGAATGGCCCTCTTATGGTGCTTATAAAATCAAAAGGTCTTAAGTAGATAAAATCTTTTATGTTGTTATAAAATACTTCAGTCAATAGATTGAATTTTGTTGATTTATAGCTATATGATATCGAAACTCTATTAGAAACTTCTTTACCATACCTGATATCACCAAGCTCAAATCTTGCAGCAGAGTGGTGCAAGCCATCACTAAACAACTCTGAAGGATTTGGCGGCCTGCTGGAAAGTGCATAATTACCGATAAGGTAGCTTGTATCGTTTAAGTAGAATTTTGCGCCTGCTGATACTGATATATTATGATAATTAAATATCGGATTGGTTAACAACTGTGTTGGTAGCTCTTCAATAATAATATCTGAGAAATCAATATCATAACCACGTTCTTCCCAACGGGATTTTCGATAAAATTTCTTGGCGTCAATTCTATTAAAATCATAACGTATGCCAGCATCTATAATAAGACTGTTATTTATTCGCCATTCTGACGTAGTATATACTCCAAAATCATATTTTTTATAGTCAGGAATTAAACGTCTTACTCCCGTTTCTGGACTTGCAAAATTATCCTGAAAACGCCCCATAATTCCGAAATTTAATTTTCTGTCTAGGTTTGCATCCAAATTTAAGTCTGCCAGAACGGTTTGCGTTTGTAATGTTAAATCAATAGCTGGGATATCTCTTCTATCACCAATTCTAACATCAAACTCAAGGCGTTTGTTATTTTGATAATCATATTGAAGGGTAACTTTACCAAAGTTTGAAAAACGTTTATAGTAATTCGCTTTTGTCAAATGATGTGTTATGTCCTGTTTTGGTGCATTTATACCATAACTAAAACCTCTATTAATACTCGGTTGCCCAGAATTTATAGCACGCTCCAAATCAAAAACACTACCAATGTGTGAGGCTCCAAGAATGCCAATTTCGCTTTTTAAAAAGCTATAATAAATTTCAAAGCCAGATTGAAATTTGTTTTTTCCAAATCGTGTCGCTAAACCTTTTGAACTTGATCCAGTATTAGTAAGATTATAGTTTCGAGCCTTAAAATCTCCATTCCTTTTATAAGAACCTTGTACTTGTGCAAACCAGCCTGAACTAAAATTTTTATTTAATGTTGATGATATGTTATAACCTCGGCCATTGGTCTGACCTCCCAAAAGGGTTCGACCGTAGAGGGTATCTTTGCGTACTATTATACTTGGGTTTATTACTACAACGCCACCTATGGCATCTCCTCCATAGGCTAATGCTCCTGCACCTTTAATAACAGAAATTTGATTTGCACTGTTAATATCAATATTAGGTGCATGTTCAATACCCCATTCTTGATCCTGTAAACGCACGTTGTTATTCAAAATTAGTATTCTACTACTGTGTAGACCATTAATCATAGGTTTTACAATAGTGCTTCCTGTATTTATTGATGATATACCTGAAACTTCTTTTAATGCATCACCCAAACTTAAATTGCTATAGCGTTTTAAAACATTATTTTTAATAACTGTTTCTTGAGCTGTTTTTGTGATTTTGCTGCCTCTATTTCTTAGGCTCACTTCATCTAATTCTTCTAAATGATGTTCCATGTTTATCTTGCTGTATGTGTCGCCGTTAATAGTCACCAGAATACGTTTGGTTTCACATCCTACATGGGATATAACAAGACTTAATTGACCGTTACACAGATTTTTAATAGAGAATTTGCCATTAATATCTGCTGCGGTATAACGGTTAAGTGTTTCGATATTTACTGTTGCTCCAGACATTGATGTGCCATCGTGAAAATCTATGACCTCACCAATAAAGGTATAGTTACAGTTTTGACTATGAATAGCACTAAAAATGAATAAAACCACAATCCATAGATTGTGTCTCATTATGATATATATATATTATGGTCGTATAATTACTAGTTTGTCGAAGTTTATTAAACTAGAGTAGGAGGCCCGCGAAGGGAAAAAGGTAAAACAAGATGATTGTAAAAGAAATAATCCTTTAAAGGACTAATGTTTAGATTATTGAGTGTGTATAAACGTGCTTTATAATTTTCTGATTTTAAATCGTATTGTTGAAAATTGTATTTAAAAAAAGGACAATCCATTTCACATTTGTGAAAGTTGGCTATATCTCTATTTTCACATGATGTATGTTTATGATGCTCAAAAGAGTGGAAAAGTTTTATGGTGGTTGGAATCAGCAGAGCAATTACTACCAAAGCAGCAATTATTTTAAAAACGATATGTTGTTTTGTTTTTTCCAACTATTTTATAAATCGATTTAATCCAAGCCTACTCAGCATTTTCTTTTCAAAACTCCAAAAGAATTTAAATTGACCAAAAATCCAACCTATTAAGACCAGAAAAATTTGATAGAAAATAAATCCTATTAATATATATAAAAACCAATACGCAAAATTAGGTAAATTTTCTTTATTAATTCCAATAAGTTTTATTAAAGGTTTTCCAACAGTAACTGATGATGAACCTGTTATGGCAAAAACCAAAAAAATACTTATCATTTCCCACCTATGGTTAACTTTCCATTTTTTTTCTAGTTTGGAAAAAATAAAAAGAATAAACTTTAAAAGCAGAAAAAATATTACGATACTAAATCCTAACTTAAACACGATAGGTTGCTGGTTTAAAAACACAGCGGATATTCTAAAAGACGAATAGCCCAAAGCAAGTATCCCTAGCAAAGGAAAAATAAGTTGCCAATTATTAGCAATCTCCCAATTATTTTTAAACTTTTTCAAATCTTAAATATTGATACAAAACTATTAAATTCTAATTAGATTCTAGGAATAAAAGCACCTAATCTTTCTTTGTATGTTAATTGAAAGTATATGAAATAGTTATATAACACATAATTAACTTCATAACCATAATCTATATTTTGATTATAATCGATTTGAAGCTCATATAAGCCTGTGTCAAAACGTTGGGGTTGCAGTACGCGTTGATTCCATTCTATTACATATTGAAGGTTTCTGCTTTCAAGGAATTGCTGTGAGTAATAGCCTCTTTGTCGTGCTCTACTAGCTAACCAGAAATTAAAACCAGGTTCAATAATTATAATTTCATATTCAATGGCTTCATTTACGATTTTAACGGTATCATTCTTTTTCAAGTTCTCTAAACGTTCATCATCTTTCGATACTGTTTCTCTTGAGGTGTTACAACTAAAAAAGAGAACTGAAATTAGAAAGATGTAAATTATTTTTTTCATGATATTGATATTTTATATTTCTTTTTTTTAAAGTACCCATGAAAACCTTATTAAAAAATAGAGAATGAGTTAACTTAAGGTTCCATTGAGTATCATAGCAATAATTTCAAAAAATGAAATTACAAAATCAATATCTTGATCCTAAGATTATAAAAAATTTAACAAAAAAAAAGAGCTAAACTGTGTGTTTAGCTCTTTATAGTTTTATTTATGGAATATTATTTACCAAAAAGGCCTCCTAGCAAACCGCCAATTCCGCCTTTTTTGCTTGCATTTCCAAGAACCATTCCTGCAACATCGTCAATAACACTTCCATCTCCATCAGCATCCAATATAGACTCTAGGAAACTTTGTTCTTTTTGAGCGGAATTTCCACCAAGCATATTGCCTAATAAATCGCCAATACCATTGGAAGAACTTATGTTTTGTTGTTTGGCTTGATTGCCTAAAACACCCATTAATATCGGTGCGGCTACTTTTAAAATGTTGGCAACAGAACCAGCATCCAAACCAGACTTTTCGCCAATTATTTTTTCAACTCCTTGTTGTTTAGCTCCAAGAACATGATTCAATATTTTTGAACCATCTTGTTTTACATTACTATCAACACCACCGCCAAATAACCCGCCTAGGTTATTTAAAATACTACCATCGTGCTTACCTTGGATAGCGCTTAGGAGTCCTTCTGCTCCTTGAGGTGTTGAAGCGTTACGTTGCATTGCCTTCATTAAAACAGGCAAAGCCATTGTTAATACGCTACTGGTTTTGCTTGTGTCATTTCCTGTAGAACCAGCTACACCACTAACAATTGTTTTTCCTAAATCACTATTTAATAAATCTAAAATTCCTGCCATATTTTTGTATAATTAAGTTAATAAAATCTGGTAAATTGGGATACCAATATACAAAAAAAGTCCCAACTATCTAAAGTTAGGACTCAATAATTGCATTTACGTCACATATTGTCTATCCTATCCTAGGATACCAATAATTTGAGACGCTAATTCCGTACCAATTCTATCTTGTGCTTCGTTAGTTGCAGCTCCAGTATGTGGCGTTAATGATAGTGCAGGGTTCATTAATAATTGCATTTCTGGTTTTGGCTCTTTTTCAAAAACATCAAGTGCAGCGCGTGCTACTTTTCCGCTTTCAATAGCTTTAACCAATGCAACTTCGTTAAGTACACCGCCACGAGCAGCATTAGCTAAAATAACACCATCTTTCATGATGTTAAATTCAGCTTCGTCAATAACATAGTCTTTTTGAGCAGGAACATGAAGCGTTATAAAATCAGATTGTTTCAAAACAGCTTCTTTAGAAATCGTTTTAATTTCAAAGTTTACAGTTTGTCCATCAAAAAAATCTAATTTTAAGTTAGCTTTTTCTAAAAAAGGATCAAAAGCAATTACTTTCATACCTGCTCCTAGAGCTACTTTAGCAGTAGCCTGGCCGATACGTCCAAAACCTAAAACCCCTAATGTTTTACCTTTTAACTCAGTACCTTTGGCATAAGCCTTTTTTAAGCCTTTAAAATTGCTATCACCTTCAAGAGGCATATCTCTATTTGAATTATGTAAGTAGCGTGCTAATCCATATAAATGGCCAAATACTAATTCTGCAACAGAATGAGAAGATGCTGCGGGTGTATTAATAACATTTTTACCTTGGTCTCTTGCATATTCTACATCGATATTATCCATGCCAACTCCACCACGACCAATAATTTTTAATCCAGGACAAGCATCAATTAAATCCTTTCGTACTGTAGTTGCGCTACGTACCAATAAAACAGCAATATCTTTTTCGTTTATGTAGTTTATTAATTGCTCTTGTGCTACGGTTGTTGTTATTACCTCGTAGCCACCTTTTTCCAGGGCATCAATACCGCTTTGGGAAATTCCGTCGTTTGCTAATACTTTCATTTGAAACTCTTTTTTTTCATTCCCTCAAGAGAAGGAATCTTAATAATTAAATATTCGTTAGCTTTATGAAATTACCGCTTTTGCGGAAATGAAAAAGCTTTTTTTTTATTTATTTTGAGTAAGCTTTTAAAACTATCACTTTTTACTGTTTTTTAAGCTTTACTCTCTAGTTCACTCATTATCTCAACCAAAACCTTTACACTGTCCAAAGGTAAAGCATTGTACATAGATGCTCTATAGCCACCAACACTCCTATGACCGTTTACACCACTAATTCCACCTTCTTTAAGCATAGCTTCAAAAGTATCCTTAAGGTTTTCATTTTCTAAAGTAAAGGTTGCGTTCATATCTGATCTATCTTCTTTTGCAGAAAAGCCTTTGAATAATGGGTTTAAATCAATTTCTGAGTACATTAAACGAGATTTCTTTTCGTTTTCAATTTCGATTGCTTTTATCCCACCTAGTTCTTTTAGCCATTTTAAAGTAAGCATAGATGTGTAAATGGGGAATACGGGAGGTGTATTGAACATACTACCTTTACTAATGTGCGTTTTGTAATCCATCATTGAAGGGATTTTACGGGATACTTTTCCTAAAATATCTTCTCTAACTACTACTAAAGTCGTTCCTGCAGGACCCATGTTTTTTTGAGCACCAGCATAGATCAATCCAAATTGTGTAAAATCAAGCGTGCGAGAAAAAATATCACTACTCATATCGCAAACTAAAGGAATATCACATTTTGGAAAATTCTTAATTTGAGTCCCGTAAATAGTATTGTTCGATGTTACATGAAGGTAATCATAATCCGATGGCACATCATAACCTTTAGGGATATAATTATAGTTGGCATTTTTAGAAGATCCAACCTCATAGACATCATCGTAAATTTTAGCTTCTTTAATGGCTTTATCTGCCCATGCGCCCGTGTTTAAATAACCCGCTCTTTTTTCTAAAAGATTTAAAGCAACCATTAGGAACTGTGTGCTTGCTCCACCTTGTAGAAACAAAGCTTTATAGCCCTTGCCTTCAAGACCAAGCAACTCTAAAGCTAAAGCCCTAGCATTTTCCATAATATCAACAAAAGCTTTACTTCTGTGAGATATTTCAATTAAAGATAAGCCACTATCATCTAAATCAATAACCGCTTGCGAAGCTTTTATTAATACTTCTGGTGGTAAAATAGATGGACCTGCACTAAAGTTGTGTTTTTTCATTTTTTCCTATCCCTAGCTCTTTCCGAAGGAAAGAGAATTATCTGGGTGATTTAAAATTAATATTTAGTTTCTTTATCAAATACCTTTACTTTGATGAAGTTTAAAGACTTAACATTTAAAGAAGCAAAGTTCCTAATTAATTAAGTATTTATCGTTAAGAATTCAATAATTTTTTCGTCAAATCGATAATAAAAATTTAATGGAATCTACATCATCCGCATAATCCCAAAGTTGCGGTTTTTGAGTTGCACCAAAAGCGATTTCGTTTTCTATAAATCCATTTGAAACAATACATTGAATTTGCTCTTTTTTTACGTTTAAAAGTTGTTTTAATTCTGATAGACCTTCATAATATTCAAAAAAGAGTGTTGCTATTGGCGAGGCAAAATTTTCATCTTCTTTTATCATAAAAAACCCATTTTCTAGTATATCAAATTCGCTCATTAAATAAACGGCCTTGTTATAATCGTAATTATTCGCATATTTTGCTTTCTCAATAATAGCGTGCCAATGGTATATGCCTTTAAAAAAGGCATCAAATACATAACCTTTAGGCACAAAGATTTTGGATACGCTTCTACATCCCAATCCATAATACCTAAAAATATCTTCAGAAAGGTTTTTTAATTCTTTATGAGTTTCATGCCCTGTTAAAACAGCTACTGAATTTCTGTTATTTCTAATAATAGAAGCTTTGCCTTTAAAGTAATACTCAAAATAACGAGCCGTATTATTACTTCCTGTCGCTATAACAGCATCAAAATTTTCAATTTTTGCTTCTGTAAATGTGATTTTCCCTTTAAATTGGGCTTCAATGTATTCTAAATATTTTGCTAAATAAGGGAGTAAGTGTTTGTCGGTTGAGGATTGCTTTACCAGTACATTATGACCAGAAACCAGTACAGATAGAAAATCATGAAAACCGACCAAGGGGATGTTTCCCGCCATAATAATTGCGACTTGTTTAGAGCTTATATTTTCAATTGAATACGGTTCTAACCAAATATTCAGATTATTAAGAGTTAAGGCATCAGACCAAGATTTTAAAGCGAATTTTATATTTTCTTCAGTAAACCAACCATTGTGTTCTTTTGCAAGTTTTAACTGGTGTGAAAAGCCATCAAAGAATATCTCATTATGTTCAATATTATCCGCTTTACGGATAACTTCATTAGAAAATTGCCTTAAAAAATCTCCTAATTTTACAAAAGCGTTAATTCTTTCTTGTAATTGCATCCTGAATTTGGTTATGAATGGTTTTGGCTTTATTTTTGCAATTGCAAATTTAATGAAACTCAAATAGAGTTCTTAAATTTTAAAAGATAAATATTACTATGGCAATTATAATAACAGATGAATGTATTAATTGTGGCGCTTGCGAACCTGAGTGTCCAAATACTGCAATATACGAAGGGGCGGACGATTGGCGCTACAAAGATGGTACCAGTTTAGAGGGTACTGTAGTTTTAACAAATGGGAATGAAGTTGATGCAGATGAAGCACAGGAACCTGTAAGTGATGAGCTTTATTACATCGTGCCAGATAAATGTACGGAATGTAAAGGTTTCCATGATGAGCCACAATGTGCTGCAGTTTGCCCTGTTGATTGTTGTGTGCCCGATGAAGATGTTGTTGAAACTGAAGAAGAACTTTTAGCGAAACAAAAATTCATGCATCCAGATGCATAGCTTAAAATTAACATTTAAAAAAATAATTAAAATCCTGAGCTTTTAGCTTGGGATTTTTGATTTAATAAAACTTTAATAACTATGGATTATAAAAAAGTATTCCTTCTATTAAACGGGGAAGCTCCAAATAAAATCCCAAATATAAATGATTATGATATTATTTGTGCCACAGACGGCGCATATCAATTTTTAGAAGAAAATAATATTATTCCAGATTTTATAAGTGGCGATTTTGATTCCATACAAACTGTTCCTGAAAGTGTAGAGATTATAAATACGCCCGATCAAAATTATACAGATTTCGATAAAATTTTAAAAATTATTTATGAAAAAAATTACAGGAATATTGATGTTTTTGGAGGAAGCGGGAAAGAACAAGATCACTTTCTAGGGAATCTGCATACGGCAATACATTGGAGAGTGAAATTAAAGATTACTTTTTTTGATAATTATGGGTTTCATTTATTAGCAGATAAATACACAGAATTATCTGGTTGTAAAGGTAAAACAGTATCATTAGTTCCTTTTGATCTGGTAACAGGAGTTGTTACAAAAGGTTTAAAATATCCTTTAAACAATGAAAACTTAAGTTTTGGTAGCCGAATAGGAACAAGAAATATGGCTATTGCAGATAATATATCTATAACTTTAAAAACAGGGTGTTTGTTTATATTTATTAATGATTAAAATAATTAATGAAATAACTACATTTGCACTCGAAAAATACCATCTAAATTCTATCTTGATTTGAGGTAACTAGATGATATAGTAAATTATTAATTAAAACCACCCAGTATATTCTCTTTCTTAAGGAAAGGGTTAGGGATACGATTATGAAAGCAGGAATAGTAGGATTGCCAAACGTAGGAAAATCAACGTTGTTCAATTGTTTGTCAAACGCTAAAGCACAAAGTGCAAATTTCCCGTTTTGTACTATAGAACCTAATATTGGTGTGGTGAATGTTCCAGATCCACGTTTGGAAAAATTAGAGTCTTTAGTGAACCCAGAACGTGTTTTGCCTGCAACAGTTGAGATTGTCGATATTGCTGGACTTGTTAAAGGCGCTAGCAAGGGCGAGGGTTTAGGTAATCAGTTTTTGGCTAATATTCGCGAAACAGATGCCATTCTTCATGTGTTGCGTTGTTTTGATAATGATAACATAGTGCATGTTGACGGTCATGTTAATCCTATACGCGATAAGGAAACTATCGATATGGAATTACAGCTTAAAGATTTGGAAACGGCCGAAAAAAAATTGGATAAAGTAAAGCGTGCTGCGAAAACAGGAAATAAGGATGCTCAAAAAGAAGAGGCTATTTTATTAAAAATAAAAGAAAATTTGGAAGCTGGAATTTCTGTAAGAGCTTTAGCTTTTTCAGAAGATGATTATCAGGATTTCATAAAACCATCTCAGTTTATTACAGATAAGCCTGTTATGTATGTCTGTAATGTTGATGAAGGTGCTGCCGTTTCAGGAAATGCCTATGTTGACAAAGTAAAAGAAGCTGTTAAGGATGAAAATGCTGAGGTATTGGTTTTGGCGGTTGGTACAGAAGCAGATATTAATGAACTGGACGATTATGAAGAGCGCCAAATGTTTCTCCAAGACATAGGTTTAGATGAGCCTGGATCCGCTAAATTAATTCGTTCTGCATATAAATTATTAAATCTCCAAACGTATTTTACTGCTGGGGTAAAAGAAGTTCGTGCTTGGACTGTGAATATAGGTGCTACAGGACCGCAAGCAGCAGGTGTTATCCATACCGATTTTGAAAAAGGCTTTATTAGGGCTGAAGTTATTGCTTATGATGATTATGTCGCTTTTGGAAGTGAAGCTAAAGTTAAAGAGGCTGGGAAAATGCGTGTTGAAGGGAAAAACTACGTTGTTAAAGATGGCGACGTTATGCACTTCTTATTTAATGTGTAGTACCGGTATTATAATTATGTTATGTCGATTACCTTTAATAGTGTGCACGACGTGAATTTTAAATATATAGTTGTAGCTGTTTAACGTTTGCAACAAATCGAATAAGCTTAATTTGGCTTAGCCAAATTTTTTTCATATCTAAAATTTAATGAAAGAACTTTTATTTATTTTTAAGATCATTAAACTTAAAGTTTAGTAGTTATGGTGTTTAAAATATGTGGCTAATAAATATAAAAATTTATTTTACCCTGTTTTATTTTTAAAATAAAAATTTCAAAGTCCTTTGAAAAAAATAAATTTTCAAGTAACAGAACCCAAAAAGATTTTCGAAATAAATAAATAAACCAAATTATTAAAAATATATAAAGTTAATTACCTGCATTTAAGTCTAGTTGCAAATAGTTTAGTATTTTCTATTCGGTTTTTATTTAGTAAGTTAGCGTCCTTAAAAATGCAACTAAACCCTATAGAAGCATGACATATTTTATAGTATAAAACAACTCAAAATGTCACTAATCATTGTGGAAACCGAAATTGAAGCCGATATACAAACTTGTTTTGATTTGGCTCGAGATATCGAATTTTATCAAAAATCAATTAAAACTTCAAGGGAAATTCCAATCGACGGAAAAATAAATGGCTTAGTTGAAGCTAATGATTCTGTCACTTGGGAAATACAATATCTTTGTATTGTAACACATGTTACTCTAAAAGTTACAGAGTTTGATAGTCCTAATTTATTTGTTGATGAAATGGTTAAGGCTAATTTTAAGGCTTACAGGCATGAACATATATTCCACAAACGTAATAATAAAACAATAATGACTGATAAATTCCATGTTGAATCGCCGTTTGGAGTTATTGGGAAATTCGTGGATTGGATTTTCTTAAAAAATTACATGACTAAATTATTAAAGTCCAGAAATGAGTTGTTGAAAATACAGGCTGAGAAAAACCACGCTGCATTAAAATTAAAATCTGCTAAAGAAAAAGAAAGTTTGTTTTTACAATTTTAAGTTTGAGTAACTAAAATTTATATCTTAGAGATATGCCTTGGTAGTTGTCGCCTCTAAAATCAACGCTATTTACAGGTAATAAAGACAATGATTTGTTCTCTTTTTTATGGAGTTCTGGTACTAAATACCCAATTCCTGCACCTATGGCATAACCGACTAAAACATCCGTTAAAAAATGTTGCCCAGCTTCAATTCTTAAAGCACCTACAATAGCTGGTAGTGTTATAGCTCCAGCCCAAACATACGGTATACCAGGCGACCCTGGATTAAAATCTTGATATACCTTAGCTACGAAAAAAGTTGCATTTGCAGTTACAGCAGTGTGTCCAGAGAAAAAAGAACGTTGCCCGTTTGCACTTAAACGTCTATTTAAACCTAAACCTTCATTATACACATAAGGTCTACTTTTATTTACTAAACCTGCTGTAATCGTATATAATGCACCAGTTGTTGCCATGCTTTCAAGAAAAAGCCCAAATACTTGGCCACCATTATCATTAACGTCATCTTCAAAAAAAAGCGCTAATGGTGCAGCAAACGATAAATAAAAAGGAATATCACTAATTTTACTAGCCTTTTCTGAAGACTTTCCAACAACCCACTTATCTAAGAAGTTAATATCATTTTTAACGTTCACAACGCGTTGTAAATCATGCTCCGTTATATCATCCTTATTTAGTATAAAGTAAAACCCTAGTCCGCTTCCTGCTAGTGCAGCACCTGTCCATATGCCATCTTGAGACCACTTCCATTCGTATGGAGATGTCGGGTTTTGAGCGCTCACAACTTGAAGTGATAACAGACTAAATACAATACAAAAAATATACTTCATGGTTTTTTTTAACAAAAGTATGTTTGAGCATATTCTTGCATTGCTTCAAATGAAATAAACTTTAACTCAAAAAATTTTTGGAATTTCAGTAATGTGATTAAAAATAAGACTGTGAACATCGTAATTTTTAAATTTTCAAGGGATTTAATAATAGCAGCCATGATACTTTCGCTTTATGCAAACAACAAAAGAATTTTGGTACGGTATAGGTATTGGCGTTTTGGGAATCGTTATGTTTTCATCAAAAGCTGTTATGGTTAAGTTAGCTTACATTTACGGGGTAGATGCTATTAGTATCTTGCTCTTACGTATGCTTTTTTCTTTTCCTTTTTATATCATTATTGCATATATTTATAGAGGTCAAAATACCAAAGAAAAACCAAACTCTAAAGATTACCTATGGCTCGTGTTTTTTGGTTTTTCAGGTTATTATTTGGCCAGTTATTTTGATTTTGTAGGACTTACTTATATAAAAGCGAGTTTAGAGCGTATTATTTTATTTTTGTACCCAACAATAGTATTAGTATTTAATAAACTCTTTTTAAAACAGCGCATTACTAAAATTCAAGGAATTGCTATCGGGATAACGTATTTTGGTATTTTTATCGCATTTTCAGATGAAGTCACTGTCTCTGGCTCAGAAACTTATACAGGTGGTTTTTTCATATTGTTAAGTGCTATAACTTACGCATCCTATTTAGTGGGTAGTGGTTGGTTAATTCCAAAATTTGGAGTGGTCAGATTTACAGCTTATGCGATGCTCGTATCTTGTATTTGTGTGTTTGTTCATTATAGTATCATAAGCGAAAAAGATTTGTTTAACCTATCATGGCAAGTCTACTTCTTAGGATTTCTGATTGCTGTATTTGCAACTGTAATCCCTTCTTTTTTGGTATCTGCCTCGATAAAAATGATTAGCTCTTCAAACTTCGCCATTGTTGCCGGAATGGGGCCAATATCTACAATTATATTAGCGGCTATTGTTTTAAACGAACGTTTAAGTTTGTTGCAATTTTTTGGTGCTTTTATAGTTGTTGTAGGCATCTTATTCGTTTCTTTTAAAAAAAACCCAAAAAAACTAGATTAGGGTTCTCAACAATATTTATATCTCATTGTTGATTACTTTGTTTGGTAGCTATTTTGTTTTTTAAATGGTTATGCTATCTTAGCATGCATACTTCTGTTTTTATTGATGGAAGATCTCAAAATTCACATTTTTTTAATGGCTCAAGAAACTAAATATACCGAGGATAACATACGCTCATTAGATTGGAAAGAGCATATCCGTATGCGTCCTGGAATGTATATAGGTAAGCTTGGGGATGGGTCTTCGCCAGATGATGGAATATATATCCTTTTAAAAGAAGTTTTGGATAACTCCATTGACGAATTTGTTATGGGGGCTGGTAAAACTATTGAAATATCTATACAAGGTACAAAGGTTATAGTTCGGGATTATGGTCGTGGTATTCCATTAGGTAAAGTGGTCGATGTTGTTTCCAAAATGAATACTGGCGGAAAGTATGACTCTAAAGCATTTAAAAAATCGGTTGGTTTAAATGGTGTAGGTACAAAAGCAGTGAATGCATTATCGTCTTTTTTTCGAGTAGAATCTACACGTGATAATAAAAGTGCTTCAGCAGAATTTGAACAAGGTAATTTAACAAATCAAGATTTATTAGAAGATACATCACGGCGTAAAGGAACTAAAGTTTCATTTATTCCAGACGACATCATTTTTAAAAACTACAAATACAGGAGTGAATATGTAGTAAAAATGCTTAAAAATTATGTTTACTTAAATCCAGGTTTAACCATAGTTTTTAATGGCGAAAAATATTATAGTGAAAATGGTTTAAAAGATTTATTAGCGGAAAAAATAGCAGATACAGATTTATTGTATCCTATTATTCACCTAAAAGGTGATGATATTGAAGTGGCATTAACGCATAGTAAAACACAATATAGCGAAGAGTATAATAGTTTTGTAAACGGACAAAACACCACACAGGGCGGTACACACCTTACCGCTTTTAGAGAAGCCTTAGTTAAAACCATTCGAGAGTTTTACGGCAAAACTTATGATGCTTCAGATATTAGAAAATCTGTAGTAAGCGCCATTGCGATAAAAGTTATGGAACCTGTTTTTGAAAGTCAGACTAAAACTAAATTGGGGTCTACAGATATGGGAGGCGATTTACCAACCGTAAGAACGTATATTAATGATTTTTTAAAAACAAAGCTTGATAATTATCTACATAAAAACACAGATACTGCTGAAAAAATCCAGCGTAAAATCTTGCAAGCAGAACGAGAGCGAAAAGAGCTTTCTGGAATTAGAAAATTAGCCAAGGATAGAGCTAAAAAAGCAAGTCTTCACAATAAAAAACTACGCGATTGTAGAGTCCATTTTGGCGATACTAAAAACGAACGTAATTTAGAGTCTACACTATTCATAACAGAGGGTGATTCAGCATCTGGAAGTATCACAAAATCTCGGGATGTTAATACACAAGCCGTATTTAGTTTAAAGGGGAAACCATTAAATTGTTATGGGCTCACCAAAAAAATCGTTTACGAAAACGAAGAATTTAACTTACTTCAAGCGGCATTAAATATTGAAGAGTCTTTAGAGGATTTAAGATATAATAATGTGGTTATTGCTACAGATGCGGATGTAGACGGCATGCACATTCGTTTGTTGCTTATTACATTTTTCTTGCAATTTTTTCCTGAAGTAATAAAAGAAGGTCATTTATATATTTTGCAAACACCACTATTTCGTGTTAGGAACAAAAAAGAAACCATTTATTGTTATTCTGAGGAAGAACGGCGGGATGCTATAGAGAAACTAAGGCCAAAACCAGAAATAACACGGTTTAAAGGCCTTGGCGAAATATCTCCAGATGAATTTCAGCATTTTATAGGCGATGATATTCGATTAGACCCTATTATGCTAGATGATAATATGTCAATTGAAGATTTATTGTCTTTCTACATGGGTAAAAATACACCAACGCGACAAGAATTTATTATTGATAATTTGAAGGTGGAATTAGATATTATAGAAGACCAAAATTAAACTAGTATATTATATAATAAGAAAAAAAGAAGCGAGGAAAAGCGGTCTTATGAGTATTTGAGCAAACATGATATTACAGGTAAAGCAAAAAAACGCAGAAAAAAAAGTAAAGTAATGCTTAGCGGTAAACAAAAAACTAGAGGTATTTAATGACAGAAGACCAAAATGACGATTTAGCAAACGCACATAATGAACCTCAGGAAACCATTACCAGGATTACTGGTATGTATAAGGATTGGTTTTTGGATTATGCATCGTATGTTATTTTAGAGCGTGCTGTACCTGCAATTGAAGACGGGTTCAAGCCGGTGCAACGGCGTATTATGCATTCCATGAAAGACCTTGACGATGGGCGTTATAATAAAGTAGCGAATATTGTTGGTCATACTATGCAATATCATCCACATGGCGACGCAAGTATTGCAGATGCTATGGTACAAATCGGTCAGAAAGATTTATTAATTGATACGCAAGGTAACTGGGGGAATATTCTAACGGGAGATAGGGCGGCAGCATCCCGTTATATTGAAGCTCGTATTTCTAAATTTGGATTAGATGTAGTTTTTAATCCTAAAATCACAGAATGGCAAGCCAGCTACGATGGCCGTAGAAAAGAGCCTGTAAATTTACCAGTCATGTTCCCTTTGCTTTTAGCTCAAGGCGGAGAGGGAATAGCTGTAGGATTGTCTACTAAAATATTACCACATAATTTTATTGAGCTTATTGATGCTTCTATTAAACATTTACAAGGCAAACGTTTTACGATTCTACCAGATTTTCCAACGGCTGGGATTGCTGATTTTTCTAATTATAATGATGGTTTAAGGGGCGGGAAAGTTAGGGTTCGCTCTAAGATTTCACAATTGGATAAAAACACGTTGGTAATTACCGAATTACCTTTTGGAACGACCACATCTTCACTAATAGATTCTATTTTAAAAGCGAACGATAAAGGCAAAATTAAAGTAAAAAAAATCGAGGATAATACCGCTGCTGAAGTTGAAATTTTAGTGCATTTGCCTTCAGGTTTATCACCAGATAAAACCATTGATGCTTTATATGCATTTACAAGTTGCGAATCTTCTATTTCGCCACTGGGTTGTGTTATTGAGAATAATAAGCCCTTGTTTATTGGTGTAACCGAAATGCTAAGACGTAGTACAGATAATACGGTTCAGCTTTTAAAACAGGAATTAGAGATTCGATTAGGCGAATTTGAAGAACAATGGCACTTCGCTTCTTTGGAACGCATATTCATTGAAAATAGAATTTATCGAGATATTGAGGAAGAGGAAACTTGGGAAGGTGTTATTTCTGCTATTGATAAAGGACTAAAGCCACATATAAAACATTTAAAACGTCCTGTTACAACTGAAGATATTACGCGCTTAACAGAAATACGAATCAAGCGTATTTCAAAATTTGACATTGATAAAGCACAGCAAAAAATAGATGCTTTGGAAGATCAGATTGCAGAAATAAAGCATCATTTAAAACATCTTATTGATTATGCCATAGCGTATTTTACAAGATTAAAAAAGCAATATGGCGAAGGACGTGAGCGCAAAACAGAGATACGTACTTTTGATGATGTAGATGCTACAAAGGTTATTATTAGAAATACAAAGCTTTATGTAAATCGGGAAGAAGGTTTTATAGGAACATCATTAAAACGCAATGAATATGTAGGGGATTGTAGTGATATTGATGATATTATTGTTTTTACAAAAGAAGGAAAAATGATGGTTACCAAAGTAGATTCTAAAACTTTTATTGGAAAGAACATTATCCATGTTGCAGTCTTTAAGAAAAAGGATAAACGAACCGTTTATAATATGATTTACAGAGATGGGAAAGGTGGTGCATCTTACGTAAAACGTTTTGCTGTGACGAGTATGACGCGAGATCGTGAATATGATTTAACCAATGGTAGTAAAGGTTCCGTTCTATGGTATTTTTCTGCAAATCCAAATGGAGAAGCTGAAGTCGTGACTATTATGTTGCGACAAGTTGGTAGTGTTAAAAAATTGAAATGGGACTTAGATTTTGCAGAGATTCTTATAAAAGGAAGGTCCTCTAAAGGGAATCGTGTTACAAAACATTCTATAAAACGTGTAGAGCTTAAAGAAAAAGGAGTTTCAACTTTAAAGCCACGTAAGATTTGGTTTGATGATACAGTGCAACGTCTTAATGTTGATGATAGAGGTGAATTGATTGGTGAATTTAGAGGCGAAGATCGTTTATTAATCATTACACAATCTGGTATTATAAAAACAATCATTCCAGAATTGACTACGCATTTTGATAGCGATATGATTGTACTAGAAAAATGGATGCCTAAAAAACCAATTTCTGCAATTTATTATGATGGTGAAAAAGAACGTTACTACGTTAAACGTTTTTTAATAGAGCAAGAAGGTAAAGAAGAGTCATTTATTTCGGATCATGCGGATTCTCAATTAGAAATTGTGTCAACAGATTGGAGGCCAATGGCAGATGTAGAATTCACTAAAGAACGTGGTAAAGATCGTAAGCTAAATATGGAAGTTAACCTAGAAGAATTTATTTCAATTAAAGGAATTACAGCTCTTGGAAATCAGCTAACTAAAGATAAGGTTAACCAAATAAGTTTATTAGAGTCATTGCCTTATGAAGCTCCAGAAGAAGTGCATGCAGATGAACTCGAAGTCGTAGATGAAGAAACTGTTTCGAATGAATCTGAAACGAATTCAAATGACAATCAAGAGGATAAAAAACCTGAATCTAAAGATGATGAGGATTTAGATATTGATGATAAAGGACAGGTAACTTTGTTTTGAGAAAAGCTTCTTTCTTGTTTAATTAGTTTTGCCGTTAAATGCTTTTATTTTTTCATCTATTAAAGCCTGTTTGTTTGTTGAACTTAAAATGCCATTTTCTAATAAATTATTAAAAAGGGTACTAAATTGGTTAGCACCTTTATAATTTAAATGGTGCAAATCCAAATAATGGCTATTAGGGAAATTCATCCCGTCAAAATCTAATAATTCTACATCACTAAATTGTGTTTTTAATACATTTTGATAAACAGTCTCATTACTCAAATCTGCATAGAGTGGATGCTGTGGACTTCTTATTAAAAAGACTTTAATGTTATTTCCCCTACAGTAATCAATCATTTTTCTCAGATAACTAAGATTAGTTTCAGAAACAACTTGATTTTTTGATATTGTAGGATTAAAATTGTTTTCAGCTATTAACTCATCAATTTTACTAAATTTAGAGCCTGTGTAACTACCTATTTCGTCTATTAAATAATAATCTCTACTAAGAATACGATACAAGTGTTTTCGTGTAGCAATAGAGTAACTGGCAAAGGCATCAGTCGAATTATTTTCTATCAATAAATTTAAATCTTCTGACTCTATAAATGGACTGTAAAACGGCAGATAAAAAGACATTTTTTCAAAACCCCAAGTCCAATCATCCATTACACTATCTACATGATTGTTCGCAAATTCAATAAACAAGGTGTTTATATGTGGATTAGCATTTCCTACTAATTTCAATTTTTGATAGTTGTAAAAATACGACTCTCCAGAAGCAGAAAGATTAATAGTGTTTTTTATAATTGAATCGTTAACAGAACATGAAGAATGTGAATGCCCAACTACCAACTTGGTAATATCTTTATCAATTTTAAATCTAGATTGAGATTTAACCACATAGTGAGATCCTACAACAATGCCAATTACAACTAATATAGCCAAGCTTAGGAAGACGATAATCTTTTTTATAAAACCTTTCATATTAAAACTGGAAATAAATAAACTCTTGTTCTTTACCAACGAATAAGAATATTAAACATATGATGCCTATATAAAAAGCCAT
>ENA-ORXM01001950-ORXM01001950.1-marine-metagenome-genome-assembly--contig:-NODE-1950-length-26104-cov-3.676989_pt1 | contig 26104 bp, 25 predicted proteins | sample MGYA00237867_ERZ511480 | MGnify/ENA primary metagenome ERZ511480 (study PRJEB26309, sample SAMN06266103) | marine metagenome | isolation source: Algal blade | place: United Kingdom:Sidmouth, United... | reverse complement strand
ATGTGCGCGCGCACCACGCTCCCTCGTGGTACGCGGCGACCTCGGAGAGCGTTCCGCGGGCACCGCTCGATGCCCATGTCGAGGCGGACGTGGGTATCGTCGGCGGCGGCTACACCGGTCTGGCCGCCGCCCGCGAGCTCGCCGCGCGCGGGCGGCGTGTCGTGCTGCTCGAGGCTCACCGTGTCGGCTGGGGTGCCTCGGGACGTAACGGCGGACAACTCGGCAGCGGGTTCAACAGTGACCAGCGATCGCTCGAACAGACGCTCGGGCGGGAGCGGGCGCATGCGCTCTGGGCGCTCGCCGAGGAGGCCAAGGGGCTGGTGCGCGCGCTCGACGGCGTGCACGGTACCGACTTGCAGTACCGCCCCGGCATCGTCAGCGCCGTGCACCGCGCGCGGCTCCTCGCCCCGCTCCATCGCCAGGCGGAGCACCTCGTGCGCGAGTACGGTCACACCGCGCTCGAGCCGCTCGGACGGGAGGCGGTCCGCGAGCTCGTGGCGAGCGAGGGCTACCACGGCGGCGTGCTCGATCGAAGCGGCGCCCATCTGCACCCGCTGCGGCTCGCCGTGGCCCTCGCCGATGCCGCCGAACGCGCCGGTGCCACGCTCCACGAGCGCAGCGAGGTGCTCCGCATCGAGGGGCTCCGGTCGGTGTCCGTCGCCCCCGATCGCCCCCCGCGGCTGATCACCGCGGAGGGCAGCGTGCGGGTCGAGCAGGTGGTGCTCGCCGGCAACGGCTACCTCGACGCGCTCGTGTCCGGCGTCGACGAGTGCGTCATGCCGATCAACAACTTCATCGTCGTGACCGAGCCGCTCGGCGAGCGCGCCGCGACGCTGCTGCCCGACAACCATGCCGTCGCCGATTCCCGCTTCGTCGTCAACTATTTCCGCCGCACCCCGGACGACCGCCTGCTGTTCGGCGGCGGGGAGAGCTACGGCTACCGCTTCCCGCGCGACATGGCCCGGCGCACCCGACGGGCGATGCTCGAGGTCTTCCCCGCACTCGCCGACGTTCGCGTCGACTACGCCTGGGGCGGCACCCTGGCGATCACCCCGAGCCGCCTGCCCCACGTCACCCGGCTCTCGCCGCGGCTGATCAGCGCGGGGGGGTATTCGGGGCACGGTGTCGGGCTCGCCGTCGCCACCGGCCGCGCGATCGGCGCCGCGCTCGACGGCGAGGACGAGCCGCTCGCGCTTCTCGAGGCGTTGCCGACAGGGCGCTTCCCGGGCGGGAGACGTACGCGCCCGGCCCTGCTCGCGCTCGCGATGGGTGGCGCGCGATGGCTCGATCGGCTCTGAGGACGGAGCCGCACCCACTCCGCACGGGGCGCGGCAGCTCTCGAACGTCGCTAGGCACCGGATCTGGCGCACGAAAACCTCTCCGGCGAACGAGATGGCGTACCGTTTCGCGTGACTAGACGGACGCTCAGGTGTGCGGGCACCGGGACCAGTCGCTATGATCAAGCGTGGTAGCGAGTTGGCGAAGCCCGAGGTAGCCCGTGATCGCGAAATCCGACCTGATCATCCTGCTGGCCTCCACCCTGGCGCTCGCGGCGGGCGTCTACCGCTGGCAGCAGAACGTTGCCGCGCCGACCCTCGCCGCCGCGCCGACGAGCACCCGCGTCACCGACCCCGTGTCGCCGGCGCCGGCCGAAGACGCCGTCGCGGGCCGCCTGTCCCCGAGCGAGGAGACGACAGGGGCGGACGAGCCGAGCGGGAGCACCGGCTCGGTCATCGTGCGACGGGTCAGCCCCGAAGGCTCCGATCCGGCCGCTCCGGCCCCCTCCACCTCGACCGATGTCCCGGCACCGGAGGGCTCGAACGGCGGCGACACGGTGCTCCGGACCGAAGGCTCCGCGGCGGGCCGCGTCGATATGCCCCTCCCCTCCCCCGAGAACGAGTCCGGCGCGGACGATGGCGCCCTCGCCGCGAACACCGAGGAGCGAGCGCTCTACGGCACCCACCGGGTCAGCAGCGGCGACTACCTCGGCAAGCTCGCCGAGCGTTACAACACCTCGATCGGCGTGCTGCAGTCGATCAACGACCTCGACGGCACGGTGATCCGCGTCGGCGACGAGCTCCGCTACCCGCTGCCGGCCAATTGAGCGGACGGACGCTCGGATGACGGGAGCGGCGTTCGCGCTGGTGCAGCTCGTGCTGCTGCTCGCCCTCCTTCGATCGAAGGGTGCGGCCGAGGGAGAGCAGAGCGCCTACATTCCGGCCGACTGGGGGGCGGGCCTCGCCCTCGCCCTGCTCTACGCCGCCGTCATGCTCGGCGTCGTCGCCCTGTGGGCGCGGCGCTGGCGCGTGCTGCCGCTCTCCCCGGAGGCCGCCGAGGCGGACCCCTCCTGGATCCGCGGTCCCTACCGCTTCGTGCGTCACCCGATGCGGCTGGCGCTCCTCGCCGGCGCCCTCGGCTGGTGCCTGATCTACCGCTCGCCGATCAACCTCGCGCTGCTGGCCGTGTTACTCGGCGTCACGCTCCTCGATGCCCGCCGCAGCGATCGGGCCCACGCCGCCGCCGGGCCGACCGGCCGGGCGTGGCTCGCCGAGGTCCGGGCGTTCGTGCCGGGCCTGTACTGAGCGCCGGAATGTCGCCTGCCCGAGCGAGTAAGATGTTCAGCCGACGCACCGGGGCGCTGGTGTCGGCAGCCGGACGGTGCGAGGCTCGGATCGAGGGGACGTTCGCCGTCCCGCGAGCCACCAGGGGAGCGGTCGACATGAGTGATCCGGTACGCGTCATCGACGTGCAGGCGAAGGAGGAGGCGTTCAGGAAGATGCTGACCGACGCGTTCGAGGATCGTCCGCAGGAGGTCGAGGGGAACACGATACGACTCGGCGGCGAGGGCAAGCCGGTGCACGTGAGCTTCCACGAACAGCCCGAACGCCACCTCGGCTCCCTGGATCTGCCGATGGAGAAGGTCCGGTTCGAGTTTCCGGATCAGTCGGAGGAGGACGCCGACGCGTTCATGGAGACCTACCGCGAGCGTACGATGCGCACCGGAGGCGGTTGAGCGGGGACGGGGCGCGCTCCCGAGCCGCCCCGGGAGAGGGAGAGCGAGTCATGGGAGCCGAACCCTTCGCGGGCCTCTACACGGGACGCACCGTCGTCCTCACCGGCGCCGGTCACGGTATCGGGCTCGCCGCCGCGCGCGCCTTCCACGGCGCCGGCGCCCGACTGATCGTCCATCTCGGGCGGCGCCCGCAGAGCGCCTCGGCGCTTCCCGACGATGTCGTCGCGACCGACGGCGACTTCACCGATCCGGACGCGCAACGCGCCTTCGTCGACTTCGTCACCGAGCACGCCGACACCGTCGATGTCCTGGTCAACAACGCCGGCACGATGTTCGGCCGCTTTCCCGCCGACACGTTGACCGAGGAGGACTACGCGCGCGTCGTCGAGCTCAACCAGCACGCCGTCGTGCGCGTCACCCGAGGGCTGATTCCCGCCCTCAGGCGATCCTCCGCCGGGGCGATCGTCAACACCGTCTCGATCTCGGCCTCGACGGGCGGAAGCCCCGGCTCGTCGATCTACTCGGCGACCAAGGCGTTCGTCTCGACCTACACTCGCGGTCTCGCCCGCGAGCTCGCCGCCGACGGCATCCGCGCCAACGCCGTCTCCCCGGGCGTCATCGATACCGACTTCCACGCCCGCTACTCGAGCGCCGAGAAGCTCGAGAACACCCGTCGTCAGATCCCGCTACAGCGGCTCGGCACGGCCGAGGACTGCGCCCCCGCGTTTCTCTTCCTCGGGGCGAACGAGCTCTCGGGCTACATCACGGGGCAGGTACTGGAGATCAACGGCGGACAGCGCTGAGGCGTCGCCGTGCCGCTCTCGGGGGCTCAGGACGTGCGCCGCGCGAGCATCGACCCCGGCGTGCCGCGCGCGCCGTGACCGAACCAGAGCCCGAACGCCGTCACCGTGGCGCAGAGCGTCGCGAGCGCGTAGAGCCACGCGTCCCCGAAGGGCAGCAGCAGCCCCACGGCGAGCGTCAGCAGTACCCCGAACGCCGTCTGCAAACCGCCGGCGATACCCGAAGCCGACGCCGCGAGCGCCGGGCGCACACTCATCGCCCCCGAGATCATGTTCGGTAGCGACACGCCGTTGCTGAACGCGACCAGCTGCATCGGCACGAACAGCCCGAGCGGATGGGACCAGCCCGAGAGCACCCAGAACGCCGCGACACCGAGCCCGAACGGCACCATCCCGAGCACGATCATCCGCGCCACGCCGACGTGCTCGGAGAAGCGCCCGGCAACGAGATTTCCCGCCAGGTAGCCGATCGCGACCAGCGCGAACCACCTGCCGAAGCTCGAGGCGTCGAGCCCGCGGCTCTCCATCGCGACGTACGGAGCACCGGCGAGAAAGGTGTAGTAGACCCCCACCGAGCCGGTCATCAGGAGCGCGTAGCCGACGAACGCCCGCTCCCCGACGAGCGTCACGAACGGCCCCCGTCCGGTCGCCCGCGCCGACCCCGTGCCGCCGGAGGTGCCGGCGACGCTGCCGTGTCCCACCCGGTCCGTGCCGAGCACGGGGTCGCCGCTCTCGAGGGTCTCGCTCTCGTCCACCACGGCCGCACCCGCCGCGGTGCCGCCGGCGAACCCTCGCTCGACGGAGGAGCCCGGCAGCGTCTCGGGCTGGTAGCGCCAGGCGAGCGAGGCGAGCGCCGTACCCAGGAGCGCGAGCCCGCCGTACATCCAGCGCCAGCTCGCCGCGTCCGTGATCCAGCCGCCGAGCGCCGGGCCGAACATCGGCGCGATCATCATCGCCGTGGTCATGTAGCCGATGACGCTCGCCGCGCGGTCGCGCGGATGGACATCGCGGACGATCGTGCGCGGCAGGAACATGCAGACCGCCCCGCCGAACCCCTGTACGAAGCGCGCGAGGAGCAACAGCTCGATGCTCGGGGCGAGCGCGCAGCCGACGCTCCCGAGCGCGAACACGAGCAGCCCCCCGACCATGACCGGGCGACGCCCGTGCCGGTCCGCCGCCGGGCCGAGCACGATCTGGGAGACGAGGGTGGCGAGGAGGTAGGCGGTCAGCACGAGTTGGGCGAGCCCGTAGCTCGTCGCGAGCTCGGCCATGATGGCGCTGGTGGCCGGCAGCACGCCGTTCAGGGCGAGCGGTCCGACCGTCGAGATGGCGACGAGCAGGAGCAGCACCGAGCGAGCGAGCCCCTCCGTCCGCCCTCCGAGGGTGAGCGTCGGCGCCTTCGCGGGGCTCACGAAGCGGTTCTCGGTGACGGCCGCGACACGCCGGGCACCGGGTGGCACGGCGCGTCCTGTCCCGTGCCGAGGGCCGCGTCCGTCACGATGCCCTCCTCCCGCGCCGCCCGACTCGCCCGAGCCCGAGCATCGCCCCGCCCGCGAGCAGCCCCCAGAAGGCGCCGCCGACGCCGAGGAAGGCGAGCCCCGAGCCCGCGAACAGGAACGTCACGGCCGCCGCCTCGCGCTCCTCGGGATTCGAGAACGCCGCGACCGCCGCTCCGGTGAACGCCCCGAGGAGCGCGAGCCCCGCGATCGCCTCGATCAGAATCGGCGGGATCAGCGTGAAGAAGAGGACGACGATGCCGGCGAGCGACCCGAGCACGACGTAGCCGAGTCCGGCGACGATCGCCGCCCAGTAGCGCCGCGCGGGATCGGGGTGCGCGTCCGGCCCCGCGCACATCGCCGCCGTGATCGCCGCGAGGTTGATCCCGAGGGCACCGAACGGCGCGCCGAGAAGCGAGAACGATCCGGTGCCCGCGATCAGCGGCCCCGCCGCGGGGGTGTAGCCGTGCGCCCGCAGAACGGCGACGCCCGGCACGTTCTGCGAAGCCATCGTCACGACGAACAGCGGTACCCCGACACCGATGGCGGACTGCAGGTCGAAGTGGGGCACGACGAACAGCGGACGCGGCACCAGCGCCTCCTCGAATCGCGCCCCGAAGTCGGCCGGCAGGCCGATGCGCCAGAGCACGAGCACGACGAGCACCGCGAGCGCCGCCGGTACCGCCCAGAGACGCCGCACCCGGCCGACCAGCCACCAGGTGAGCAGCAGCGGCGCGGCGAGCGATAGGTCGAAGGCCAGCGCTTGCACCGGCGCGAGGCACAGCGTCAGCAAGATACCCGCGAGCATCGCGTTGGCCAGGCACGAAGGGATCGCCTCGATCGCCCGCCCGAGCGGGCGGACGAGCCCCGCGAGCAAGAGGAGCGCCCCGGAGACGACGAACGCCCCGACCGCCGCATCGAACCCGTCGAGCGTCTCGCCCGAGGCGATGAGGAGCGCCGCCCCCGGCGTCGACCAGGCGACGCTGATCGGCATGCGGCGCGTCGCGGCGAGCCAGAGACCGCAGAGCCCCATGCCGATCGACAGCATCATCAGACCCGAGGCCGCCTCCACCTCCGAGGCTCCCGCCTCCCGGAGCCCCGCCAGCACGATGGCGAAGGAGCTCGAGAAACCGACGATCGCGACGAGCGCGCCCATCGAGACGGCGGAGAGGGAGAGCTCGGAGAGTCGCGCGCGCGAGGACACGCCGCTCGGATCGGGCGGCGCGGACGGGTCGGGCGCGACGGAGGGGACGGACACGAACATCGCTCCGGGGCAGAGAGGACGGCGACGGCACCGGACGGAGCGCCGCACGACATCGCACGAGATCTCGACGGCGACCGGCCGGCCGCGGTCGCCGTCGGTACCGTCGCCGCAGCCCGCTCGAGGTACGCGCGAAGGGGGGGATCGCTAGAATAGCCGCTTTGACCCGGAACCTCGCGCGATGCACCTGCTACTGATCGGCAACGGTGGGCGCGAGCACGCGCTCGCATGGAAGCTCGCGCAGTCCCCCCTCCTCACCCGCCTCAGCTGCGCCCCGGGCAATCCCGGTACCGCCCGTGAGCCCGGCGTGCGCAACGTCGACATCGCCGCCGACGATCTCGACGCCCTGCTCGCCTTCGCCCGCGAGGAGCGGGTCGACCTGACCGTCGTCGGCCCCGAGGCCCCGCTGGTCGCGGGCATCGCCGACCGCTTCGCCGCGGCCGGGCTCCGGCTGTTCGGTCCGAGGGCCGCCGCCGCACGGCTCGAGGGCAGCAAGGCCTTCGCCAAGGACTTCATGCGTCGCCACGCGATCCCGACCGCCGAGCACGCGACGTTCGAGGACGAGGCGGGCGCGCTCGCCTGGCTCGACGCGCACGGCGCTCCGGTCGTGGTCAAGGCCGACGGGCTCGCCGCCGGCAAGGGTGTCGTCGTCGCCGAGGATATCGACACCGCCCGCGAGGCCGTCGGCGACCTGCTCGGCGGAGGACGCTTCGGCGAGGCCGGGCGACGCGTCGTGCTCGAGTCCTTCCTCGAGGGGGAGGAGGCGAGTTTCATCGCCCTCGTGAGCGGACGCCACGCGCTCCCGCTCGCGACGAGTCAGGACCACAAACGGCGCGACGAAGGGGATCGGGGGCCGAACACCGGCGGCATGGGTGCCTACTCCCCCGCGCCGATCGTCACCGACGCGGTGCACGAGCATGTCGTGCGGGACATCTTGCGCCCGACCGTGGACGGGCTCGCTGACGACGGGCTGCCGTTCGTCGGATTTCTGTACATCGGGCTGATGATCGACCGCCAAGGGCAGGCCCGGGTGGTCGAGTACAACGTACGGCTCGGCGATCCCGAGACACAGCCATTGATGATGCGGCTCGAGAGCGACCTGGTACCGCTTCTCGAGTCGGCCGTCGACGGAACGCTCGCGCGGCAGCACGCGACGTGGCGCGAGCGGAGCGCGATCGGGGTCGTGCTCGCCGCCGGCGACTACCCGCGCGGCGGTAGCACCGGGGAGGCGATCGACGGCGTCGAGGCGGCCGAGCGCGACGGCTGTCGGGTCTTTCACGCCGGCACGCGAGTACGGGAGGGGAGGCTGGAGACGGCCGGCGGACGAGTGCTGTGCGTCTGCGCGGCGGGCGCGACGCTGGAGGCGGCCAAGACCATGGCGGACGCCGGTGCCGAGGTGATAGCCTGGCCGGGGCGGCACTGGCGACGGGACATCGGGCACCGGGCGATACGGAGCTAGTGGCCGATCTCGTCGTGTGCAGCGCCCGCCTTCGCCGGCGTCCAGATCACGGGCGCTCCGCAGCTCACGGATTTGGCCCTGGCGCGAAGCGCGACTCAGCCCTGGCGCGAAGCGCGACTCAGCCCTGGCGCGAAGCGCGACCCGACCTCGACGCGATGACATGAAGGGTGGCGTGACCGCAACGAGCTTACCGTCGCGAAGCGCTCTGCACGCGCGCGCCGCGCCGTCCGACTTCCTCGACTGCTACGCCGTGGACTCGGACACGGCACCGCGCCGGGCGGCCGAGATCATCACCGACTTCCCCGGCTGGGCTCGGTTCCTGCTCCTCGTCAGACGGGTGGTGACGACCCCGTTCGGCCTGTCGAACGATGGCCCGCCGGCCCGTGACAAGGTCGGGATCTTCCCGGTGGAGAGTGAAACCGACGACGAGCTGATCGCCGGATTCGACGACAAGCACCTCGATTTCCGCGTTTCGGTGATGTCGCTCGAGGGACGCGTGTTCCTGGCGACGTGGGTGCACCCTCACAACATCGGCGGGCGGTTGTATCTCGGTGCGATCATGCCGTTCCACGTCGCGATCTCGCGCGACGCCCTGGCCCGCGTCCGCGCGGGCAGGGATCCCCGGAGGCCTCGCCTCAGCGGATGAACCGATCGACGTAGTCGGCGCCGAGGCCGACCTCGGCGTAGTGGGTCCGGCACATCGCCACCTTGGTGAAGACGTCCTCGTAGCCCATGTGCTCGCCCCACGGGTCGACGTAGTACATGACGCCGTTGACCTGGAACAGCGTGATCATCTCCTCGACATCGTCGGGCACGACCAGTGTGTGCGTCTCCCCCGGCGGCTCGTAGACGTACCCGCCCTCCTCGGCCACCCAGTCGTGCTCGAGATAACGCCAGCGGCCCCGGATGACGTAGCCGTGCACGGGGTTGGGGTGACGGTGGCGACTGAGCACGCCGGACTTGCGGACCCTCAGGAGGTTCACCCAGTAGCCCTGGCTCGTGTTCAGGCACAAGGGCCGGAACCAGACGTTCTTCGCCTGGGGCACCCATACACGCTCGTCGTCCGGGATCACCGAGGGCACGACGATGTCGTCTCCGGCCTCGGGCGGCATCGCGTGCTGATAGGGCATCCGCGCGAGCTCGTCGGCGGAGCGGCCCTCCGACGGGCGCGCGGATGGAGCGGTCGGGGTGGGGTCGGTCGCGTTCATCGATGGTCTCGGCATTCTCGGGCCTGGTCAGGCGGCGGAGTAGCCGCCGTCGACCGTGAGCAGTGCTCCGGTGACGAAGGCCGCGGCCTCCGAGGCGAGAAAGAGCGTCGGGCCGACCAGATCCTCCGGCGTACCCCAGCGGCCCATCGGGGTGCGCGCGAGTATCGCCGCGGACTTCACCTCGTCGCCCTCGAGCGCACGGGTCAGCTCCGTACCGATCCAGCCGGGGACGATCGCGTTGACGCGGATGCCGTCGGCGGCCCAGGCGATCGCGAGCGAGCGGGTCAGCTGCCCGATCGCGCCCTTGGAGGCGGCGTAGGCCGGGACCGCGCCCGAGCCGAAATACGTGAGCATCGAGGCGGTGTTGACGATGCAGCCGCCTCGAGCCGCGAGCAGAGGGCGGGCGGCACGCGCGCAGCGCATGGTGCCGGCGAGGTTGACATCGACCACGGCCGTGAACCCCTCCTCGTCGAACTCGGCCCCGTCCCGGCGGATGATGCCCGCGCAGTTCACGAGCACGTCCAGGCGCTCGAGCGCGGCGAAGAACCGCTCGACGTTCGCCGCGTCGCGCACGTCGAGCGCGAGCTGCGAGACGCGGCCGGGCACGACCTCGCTCCCACCGCTGCCGGGCGTCGCCGGTACAGGGTTCGAGGCCGCTCCGGCGGGCGAGATCGGCTCCGGGAGCAGCCCCGCCGCGATGACGCGATGGTTCTCGAGCGCGGCGAACCCGTGCGCGATCGCCTCGCCTATGCCGCTGGTGCCGCCGACGACGACGACCTCCCGCGCATCGCTCACGCGAGCGGTCGCTCGCGAACGGCGACGGTGCTCACGAGCACGGCCGACGCTAGGTGTCGGCGAGCGACACGTCGCCCTCTCGCGCCCCGGCCACCAACGGCGCGACGAAGCAGCCGATCGCGACCAGGTTGAGCAGCAACAGGAACAGCCCCAAGTCCAACGAGACGGGGGTCAGCACGAGCGCGAAGACCGCGCCGATGATGCTGCCGTCGAACCACAGGGGCCGTTCGGACATGGGGGCAATCTCCTTCGTCGATCGAGTGAATGCGGGGATCCGGCGGAAACCGGAGTCGGCGAAACGGGGTGCGACGACTCCGGCCCGGGCGCGGACGACGGCGCCGACTCGAGCGGTGGCGACGGGAACGCGCCGAGGAGAGGAGGATCACGGATTCCCGCGATCGGCGCAATACCTTCCTGTCGCCGGTGCAACGAGAGCCGACCGAGGATTCGGACCTGCCCCGTTCAGGGCGACGTGAACCGTTCGACCTCGAGCGCGATCGTGGCAGGGGCGACCAGTGCGCCGCCCCGAGCCTGCGGGACCTCGTTCGGCGTGCGGGCACCGATGGCGAGCGCCAGGTGCCACCACGGCAGGTTCACCCCGCTCGCTCGCGTGTAGAGACACCCCCCGCTCATCCGCGCGTTGACCTCCAGCACGCGCAGATCACGCTCGGGATCGGCCTCCCCGGCGCGAAGTTGCACGTTGATCAGCCCCGAGAGGCCGAAGGTCTCGACCGTACGCCGGGCGAGCTCGATCGCCGGACCATCGGCCGAGAGTCGCTGCACCCGCCCGAGCTTCAGCCGCGCGACCGCCGCCAGCACACGCCCGGCGTCACAGAGGCAGTCGACGCTCCACTCGGGACCGGGCAGGAACTCGAGCACCAGAAGCCGCCTCGGCTCCCGCGGGGGAGACGATGCGGTGGCGAGGGCCGCCCGCAGCACGGACGAGGGTATCCGCCGATCGTCCGGCCGCATCAGTGCCTCGAACGGCCCGCGATCGTCGTCGAGGCGCCAATAGCCCGCACCGAAGATCCCTCTGGGGGGTTTGACGCAGGCGCTCAGCCCGCAGGCGGCGAGGTGCGCCCGCGCCGCGTCGAAGGCGTTCACGTCCCGCACTTCGCACGTCCATGGCATCGGCAATCCCGCGGCGACGGCCCCGGTGTGAAAACGGGTCTTGTCGTCGAGCGTGTCGAGGACGTCCGCCGGGGCCGGCAGGAGGAGGCGGGTGCCGATCGCGGCGAAGGCGTCGACGTGCGGGGCGAGCAGACGCTGCTTGCCCTGCACCGCGTAGGCGTCGACGCCGTGACGCTCGCAGAACTCGAGACACCACGCGAGGCAGGCGGCCGTGCCGCTCTCGCTCGCGGTCTCGAAACCCGGTTCGACGAGCCCTTCGTCGGCCAGGCGCAGTGCGGCGGCGTAGCGGTCCCGATGGGAGGCGAGGATGCGCAGACCCGGCAGTCGATCCTCGCGAGCCATCACGATCGCGTCGGCGACGCTCGAGAGGCCGTGGTCGAACCAGACGGTCTTCAGCAACGAAAGCCCCTCGAGGAGGCCGACTCGACCCCGAACGGCGCGATCCCGGGCAGCGTGACCCCGGACGGCGCACCCACCTCGCCGATCGATCCCGGTCGTGAACCGGGACCGATCGGCGGTACGTCCCCCGTCTCAGCCGAGGTTGATGCCGTGATCGCGCGCCAGCGCCGCGAGACCGCCGGCGTAACCCTGCCCCACCGCCTTGAACTTCCACTCGTCGTCGCTGCGGTAGACCTCGCCGAAGATCAGCGCCGTCTCGGTGGAGAAGTCCTCGGAGAGATCGTAGCGGGTGATCTCGGCGCCGCCGTCCTGGTTGGTGACGCGGATGAACGCGTTCTGCACCTGGCCGAAGTTCTGTTTTCGCGACTCGGCCTCGTGGATCGTCACGGCGAAGACCAGACGCTTCACGTCGGCGGCTATGCCCTCGAGATTGATCTTCACCTGCTCGTCGTCGCCCTCGCCCTCGCCGGTACGGTTGTCGCCGGTGTGCTCGACCGTGCCGTCGGCGGACTTGGCGTTGTTGTAGAAGACGAAATCCGAATCGGATCGGACCTTGCCGCCGTCGCCGAGAATGAACACCGACGCGTCGAGGTCGAAGTCCGCCCCGTCGGTCGCGCGTACGTCCCAACCGAGACCGACGACCGCCGCCTTGAGCCCGGGTGCTTCCTTGGAGAGCGAGACGTTGCCGCCCTTCGAAAGTGATACTGCCATGACAGTTTTCCAACCTCTTGAAAAAGTGTGGATGAAGACGGAGGGCCGATGACCGGCCGCCCCGTCGTGCCCGAGCCCCGACGATACCACCGCCCGCCGTGGCCCGGAGGGCCGCTCAGAGAATCGTGTCCCTGAACTGATAGAGCGTGAAGGCGAGGTAGACGCCGAGGAAGGCGAAGCCGACGACGCGGTTGAAGCGCCGCTGAGTGAACAGCATCGCGGCGAAACCGACCGACACCGCCACCATGAACCACAGCTCGAATCCGGTCAGCACGGGTTCGACCGCGAGCGGTTTGATGATCGCGGTCAGACCCACGATCGAGAGGATATTGAACGTGTTCGAGCCGATGATGTTGCCGAACATCAGCTCGATCTCCCCCTTCTTCACCGCCGTGATCGAGGCGGTGAGCTCGGGGAGGGACGTACCGATGGCGACCGCCGTCATGCCGATGACCGCCTCGGGCACACCGAGCACCTGACCGGCGACCACCGCACCGCTCACCAACAGCTCCGAGCCGAAGGCGAGAGCGGCGATGCCGCCGAGGAGGTAGAGCGCCGCCTGCGCCGCCGGCATCTCGATCTCCTCCACCTCGCTCGTGTCGATCTCGTTGTTGAGGTACTGCCAGAGCACGAACGCCACCAGCGAGGCGAACATCGCGATGCCGATCAGACGCGTGAACACGCCGTAGAACATCCCGGCGACGAGTACCGCCGTCGCCGCGAGCATCAGGACGAGATCGCGCGCGACCTTGTCCGACCTCACCCCGATCGTCGCCACCACCGCCGCGGCACCGATGACGAGCAGCACGTTGGCGATGTTCGAACCGATGACGTTGCCGAGCGAGATACCCGGAAAGTCCTGGAGGTTGGCGTTCACCGAGGTGAACAACTCCGGCACCGACGTTCCGAAGGCAATGATCGTCGCGCCGATGAACACGCGCGAGAGCTGCGCCCGCTCGGCGATGGCGACCGACGCGTCGATCGTGTAGTTGCCGCCGATCACCAACAGCCAGATGCCGGCGATGACCGCCCCGGATGCGAGGATGCCGAGATCGAAGTTGGAGAGCTCGGTCACGCGTGATCGCGTCCCGGGAGGTGTCGAGGTCGAATCCCGACGCTCAAAGATCGAACTCCGAGGCCGGCAGACCGAGCTCGGCGCAGATTCGGGTCACCGCGGCGCGTTCGGTCGCGTCGAAGTCGCCGTCGGCCGCCCCGATCGCGCAGCAGACGCGCACCAGCAGACGGTCGGCGCCGTCCTTGCCCTTGACCTTGGCGATCTTCTTGAGCGCCTCGGCCTGCCCGATCGCCGCGTCGAACTCGAACTTGGCCACCGTGTCGTTGAAGGATTTGATCACGTCCTCGGTCTTGAACACCTTCAGCTCTTCGGAGGACTGCATGTAGCCGATCATCTTCTGCTTCTCCTCGCTCGAGATGTCGCCGTCGGCGGCCGCGACGATGGCGCAGCCGGCGACGACCGCCTCCATGAAGTCACGGTTCTTGTACTTGGTCATCTCTTCGGCCATGCGCGCGCGCGCAGCCGTGGCGTTGTCCTTGAGCCATTGCATCACCATGTCGTTCGTCTCCTCAGAGGGTTCGGGGAAAGAAGGTTTCGGGGAAGGTCGGGGAGGCGTCTCCCGTTCTACTTGCGCCCTTTCGTCCACGAGAGCCCGAAGCCGTAGTGGCCGTCCATGTCCTGGGCCGAGCGGAAGTAGCGGTTCTCGCGCGTGATCTTGAGGTTCCCGCCTTCGTTCTCGAGCAGCGTCACGGCGCACAGTCGCTCGTCGGAGGTGCCTTCCATACGCACCTCGACATCGGGGTTGCCCGGCGCGTAGAGCGTCACGACCCCGTCGGTGGCCGACCAGTTCGGCACACCCTCGTAGATCATCGCGTAGACGAGCACACGGCGGATCTCGCTCCAGTGGCCCCCGTTGATGCGCATCCACTCGCCTCCGCTGACCGAGCCGGTGCGATCGTCCCCGGCGAGCTGGATGTAGGGCGGGCGCTCGAACTCGCCGAAGTTGTTGCCGAGCGCCTGCACGCCGAGGCGCGATCCGTCGGCGAGCTCGTACAGACAACAGAGATCGAGATCGATACCGCCGGACTTGGTCAGTCCGAACAGCCCCTTCTTCGGCTCGCCCTGATTCCAGTCCAGGTTGATCTTGATCTCGCCCAGCGTGCCGCCCTTCTTCTCGAGACTGATCGTCGGGCTCGACTTGCTCAGCGAGACCTTGGAGAGGTTGACGTTCGAACTCGCCGGCTCGGCGCTCGGAGGAGCGCTCGCCGAGCTGTCGGACGCCGAACCCGACGCCGGGGGAGCCGAAGGCGGCGAGGCGGTGGGCTCGGGCTCGGCGACGGTGATGCCGTAGTGCTCGGCCAACGGTTTGAGACCACCGTCGAACCCCTGCCCGACCGCTCGGAACTTCCACGACCCGTTGCGCTCGTAGAACTCGCCCAGGATCATCGCCGCCTCGTGGGCACCGGCGGTCTCGAGAGCGAACGAGGCGATCTCGCCCGCCTCCCCGGTCACGCCGAGGGACAGTTGTCCGACGTCGCCGAACGAGCGCTTGCCCTCGGCCGTCAGCGTGGCGGTCACCGCCACCCGCACCAGAGAATCGGCGAGCCGAGCGGGGTCGACGGCGAGGACCGTCGTGCCCCCTTCGGAGAGCGTCTCGATCTTCACCGCGCCGTCGGGCGACGCGCGCTGACCGTAGAACACCATCCCCTCGTCGCCGGCCACCCGCCCGTCCGCCGTCAGCAGAAACGCGCTGACATCGACATCGTCGACGCCCGCCGCGAGACCCGACCAGCGTACCCGTACCTCGATCGGACCGGTCGGCAGAGCCGTGTTCGCCCCCTTTGTCAGTTGCATGGTTCGGATCTCCTCGAGAGGGAGGGGTGGGAGTGCCGGAGGAGTCGAGCGGGACCCGATCCGGCGCCAGGGGGCCAAGCGCGAGCGACGATCGCGGTACCGGACGGTCCGGACGAGCGCGCGCGCGACGGCGAGAGGCTAGATGTGACGGATCGCCGCGGCGCTCATGTCCTTCGCCGTGCGTCCGTCGGCCGGGGCACCGACGGCCTTGAACGACCATCCGCCACCGGTACGCGAGAGAACGCCCATGACGACGCCGGTATGGCCACCTTTCTCGGCGAGCGTGTAGCGGCAGAGCTCGGTGCGGGCGGCGTCGTCGAGCACGCGGCAGAAGGCGTTGTCTACCTCGTCGAAGGTCTGCCCGCGAAAGGAGCTGACCAGGAAGACGAGGTGGTGGGCTTCGGCGGAGAGAGCGGTGGTGTCGACCTTGATCACCTCGTCGTCGCCCTCGCCCTCGCCGGTGAGGTTGTCGCCGGTGTGCACGATCGCCCCGTCCTTCGACTTGAGACTCTGGAACCAGACCAGATCGAGCGCGTTCTTGCTCTGATCGCAGACGATGCACGAGGCGTCCAGGTCGATGCTGTCCCCGCCACCGAACAGCCCCGAGAGCAAACCCTTCTTCTTCTTGACCGGATCCCAGCCGAGCCCCATGTGCAGCCGCGAGATGCCGCCTCCGGACTTCTCCAAACTGATGGTCTGACCTTTCGAAAGGGATACGGCCATCGGATGCTCTCTATCGTTGGGGGGCTGGGTGACTCGGGAGGGTGACTGCGAGACGCGTCCGGACGAACGCAGGCAGCAAACGCACGTAGCCTCGTTCGTCGCAGTCTCATCTATACAGTCTCATACCGTCGCATCTATACCAGAACTCCCGCCGACCCGTCGCCGCTCGGAAAGTTCCACCGGCGGCGCCCCGTTCGGATTCCGATCCTCTTCGGACTGCCTGGAGGGGTGGTAGGTTCGGCACCCGGCCGTGGTCGCGATGCGCGGCGGTGTAGCATGCCGAGCATGTCAGACACCGAGCTGCCGGCCGAGACGGCACCGCCCCCGTCGCCGGTAAGGATCGCGAGTTGCGAGCTCGAAACGGGCCGTCTGCAGGTGACCTGGCGCGATGAGCGCCCGGCAGAGTCCGCCCCGTTCGGTTTCGCCGAGCGCGACAACCCGCGCCGGGCCTTTCTGTTCGTCTCGCGCGTGCTCGGGCGGCACGTGCCGGTGCGTCCGGCGACGATGCGTCGAGCGTTCACCCGGCTGGCGGACGGCATCCCCGCCGAGCTGCCCGGCCCGCTGGTGGTGACCGGCATGGCCGAGACCGCGGTCGGGCTCGGGGCGGGCGTGCATGACGCCTATCTCGCTCGAACCGGGCGCGAGGACGTGCTGTTTCTCTCGACCACGCGAGCGCACCTCGCCGATCCACCCTTCGCGACCTTCGTCGAGGCGCACAGCCACGCGTCCGCCCACCGCGTCCACCGCCCGCAGCACGAGGAGGATCTCGCGCGGCTGCTGGGCGCCCGCTCTCTGGTCATGGTCGACGACGAAGCGAGCTCGGGGGCGACCTTCCGGCATCTCGCCCACGCCCTGATCGAGGCCGGAGTGAACGCGCTCGAGCACATCCACACCGCGGTGCTGACCGATTGGACGGACGCGAACGGTCCGGCGTTGGTCCCGACGGCGAGCGGTGGCGAACGACTTCGTCGCACCCGCTCGGCGCTGCTCCGCGGGCGCTACGAGTGGACCCCGCGTCCGGACGCGCCGCGACGCACCCTTCCCGACGCCGACACCCCGCGCGAGGCACGGGTCCGGCCCATCCCGCGCGAGGACGACGGCCGGCTCGGACGCAGCTCGCGCTCGCGGGTGGATTGCCCGCCCGCGCTTCGCGAGGCGCTTCGCGGCAGTCGCGGCCCGGTCACCGTGCTCGGTACCGGCGAGCATGTCTGGGAGCCGTTCCTGGTCGCCGAGGCGCTCGAGCGCGATGGGCACGACGTACGCTTCTCGGCCACCACGCGCTCGCCGATCCTGATCGGGCACGAGGTACGTCGCGGCTACGCCTTCGCCGATCACGAGGGGCTGGGCATCACCAACTACCTCTACAACGTGGACCCGCGTGCCTGCGAACGCGTCGTGCTCTGCGCCGACACCTCGCTCGAGGCGCTCGATCCGGGACTGCTCAAGGTTCTCGGTGCCGACGTGCTCGTCGGGGAGCGCTTTTACGCGCGCGAGGAGCTCGCGGCCCGCGTGGGCGCGGCGCCGCCGGCGCACGAGCTCGCCGCCGGCGCCGCGGACGGACGACGATGAGCGCACGCTCCGAGGGCGTACGCACGATCGTCTTCACCGATCTCGACGACACGCTGTTCCGTACCGCCCGCAAGATTCCGGAACCCGAGCTCGCCCGCTCGGTGAAGGTGGCCCACGCCGGCAACGGGCGCCACAGCTTCATGACGCCGCGTCAGCGGGCCCTGCTCGACTGGTTCGATCCCGCGCGAACGGTGCCGGTGACCGCTCGCGGGTCCGAGGCGTTCTCGCGCGTGCAACTGCCGTTCGCCGGAGCCGCCGTGGTCGCGAACGGCGCGGTGATCCTCGACGCCGACGGCGTCCCGGACGAGGCGTGGCGGGAGGAGACACGGCGCGCCCTCGCCCCGCACCGGGCATCGCTCGACGCGCTGCCGGAGCGGATTCTCGCCGAGGCGGCACGTCACGGCGTCGAGGTACGCACGTGGTTGGTCGAGGAGCCCGGCTGCGGCGGGATCTACGCGGTCGCCAAGTCCGATGACGATCCGAGCGGCGCGGCGCTCGACGGGCTCGCCCCGGCGCTCGGCGCCGGACTCGGAGGCTGGACGGTACACCTCAACGGCAACAATCTCGCGCTGATCCCCCCGGGGATCTCGAAGGGACGGGCGGTCGCTCGTCTGCTGGAACGCTCTCGCGCGGCAGGAGAGGTGCTCGCGATCGGTGTCGGGGACAGCGCGAGCGACCTGGGATTCATGCGCCTGTGCGATCTGTGGATGACGCCCGCCCGCTCGCAGATCGACGCCCTTCTGCCGTACTCGAACGCTGCAGAGGCGCCTTCCGCGGACAGCGCTCGTACGTACGGCTCTTCGGCATGAGCCCCAGCCCGCTCGAGCGCGCCTCGCCGCCTGCCTTCGCGGGCAGCTACGATCCGGCGGACGTGACCTTTCTGCTGCGCCCGGCAAGCCCGGCCGAGGCCGCCGCGCTGTTCGAGGAACCGGCGGCGAAGGAGCGCCTGATCCAGAGCGGGCGGCGTCACTACTCCGAGATGATCACGCCCGAGCGCGCGCCGTCGGCGGCGTACACGTCGATCTTCGAGACGGCGCTGACACGACACGCGAGACGCATGGGGGCGGAGGTCGCCGCGCTCGTGCGCACGCTCGACGCACGGATCACCGGCCCGATCACGCTGTGCAGCCTGGTGCGGGCGGGCGTGCCGCTCGGTGTGCTGCTGAGCCGCGGGCTGCGCGCGCTCGGACGCGATGTCGAGCACTTCGGGCTCTCCATCGTGCGCGATCGCGGTATCGACGGCGTCGCGCTCGATCTCGTGCTCGAACGCCGCCCGGCGGCCGGTCTGCTGTTCGTCGACGGCTGGACCGGCAAGGGCGCGATCACCGACGAGCTCGAACGGGCGCTCGCCGCCCGCGAACCGGCCCTCGCGCCGCGCCTGGTCGTGCTCGCCGACCCCGCCGGTCGCGCCTGGCTCGCCGCGAGCGAGGAGGACTGGCTGATTCCTTCGGGCATTCTCGGGGGGACGGTGTCGGGGCTGATCAGCCGCTCGATCCTGAACGCACGGCTGAGCGCTCCGGGCGACTTCCATGCCACCGTCCGGCTCGATCACCTCGCCGCCCACGATGTCTCGCGACGCTTCGTCGACGTGATCGAGCGGGCCGTGAACGTGGCACTGCCAGGCGCACCGGTGCTACCGACTCCGTCGCCGAGCCGTGCCGCGACCCGCGCCGACGCCTCGCGCACCATCGCCTCCCTCGCCGCCGATCTGCGGATCGACAACCGAAACCGCATCAAGCCCGGTATCGCCGAGGCCACCCGAGCGGTACTGCGGCGTGCTCCCGCACGGGTTCTCGTCGCCGCCGAAGGCGACCCCGATCTCGACGGGCTGCGCCATCTCGCCGCCCGAGCTGACGTTCCGATCGAGAACCGGGGGACACGGCTGCACCCCTATCGTGCCGTCACGATCATCGCCGACGCCGGGCACCAGTCCCCGTGAACGCCGCCGACTCGCTCTCACCGCTCGTCCCCGACGCCGAGCCCGACGCCGCGGAGGCGATGGCGCTCGGGGCGACGATGTACGTACCGATCGTGCACCCCGACGTCGGTGCGATCATCGCCGGGGACAAGCACCTCCGGCTGCGCTCGGTCGTGCTCTGCCTCGAGGACGCGCTGCACGCGAGGGACGTCGAGCGCGGGCTACACCTGCTGAGCGATCTCCTGAGTGACCCGGCGGCGAACGGAGCGCCGCTCGGGAGAGCGAGCGGTCCGCGGCTGTTCCTGCGTCCGCGCGATCTGGTCATGGCCCGTCGCATCGTGCGCCTCGAGGGAATCGCCAAGGTCCACGGCTTCGTGATTCCGAAAGTCGCCACCGAGACCCTCGCCCCTTGGTGGCGCCTGGCCGAGGAGGCCGACCTACGGTTGATGCCGACGCTCGAGCGCGCCTGGGTGTTCGATCCGATCGCTCTGCGCGAGTTCGCCCACGCCCTCGACGATCAGGACCGCCGGCAGCTGGTCGCGCTGCGCGTCGGCGGCAACGACTTGCTCGCCTCGATGGGGTTGCGCCGTGTGCGCGGACGCACCGTCTACGAAGGCCCGCTCGCCTGGGGTCTCTCGCAGCTGATGTGCCAGCTCGGCTCCCACGGCTATCCGCTCACCGCTCCGGTGTTCGACGTGCTCGACGATCCGGACACGCTCGCCCGGGAGTGCCGCCTCGACGCCGAGTTCGGCTTCGTCGGCAAGACCGCCGTCCACCCCGCCCAGATCCGGATCATCGAGCGGGGGTTCGCCGTCACCGAGGCGACGCTGACGCTCGCTCGCGAGGCGCTGGCAGACGATGCGGATGCCGTCTTCCGACGCGAGGGGCTGATGCTCGAGCCGGCCACGCACCGAGCCTGGGCACGGCGCACGGTGGCGCGTGCCGCCGCCTACGGCACGTGCGGCTCCTGACACGACGGCGCACGGGGGCGCCGAACGGCGTCGGCGGAAGTGCGGGGTCGACTAAATCGTCCCCGAGCGGTGCCGCTATACCCAGGACCGTCAGCGCCTTCGCGAGCTGATATCCCGATCGAAGGAGCAAGCCCAAGATGCGTCTACCCCATTGGATGCGGTCCGGCGACGGACGACGGCTGGAGGCGCTGACGCACGCGCAGGCCGTGGTCGAGTTCGATCTGGAGGGTCGCATCCGCACCGCCAACGCCTCCTTTCTCGAGACGATGGGCTACACGCTGCCCGAGATCCGCGGTCGACACCACCGCGAATTCGTCGACCCGGACTACGCCGCGAGCCCCGAGTACGAGAGCTTCTGGCGACGCCTCCGGGAAGGGGAGCACCACAGCGACGAGTTCGCTCGTCGAAGAAAGAACGGCGACACCGTCTGGTTGCAGGCGAGCTACGCTCCGATCAGGAACCGCCTGGGCCGACCGAGCGGCGTGCTCAAGGTCGCCCACGACATCACCGCCAACAAGCTCCGCGACACGAGCTCCGCCGGTCGGATCGCCGCGATCGAGCGATCCCAGGCGATCGTCGAGTTCGACATGGAGGGCACCGTCCTCCACGCCAACGAGAACTTTCTCGCCACCTACGGCTACGCGCTCGACGAAGTGCTCGGCAAGCACCACAGCCTGTTCGTCGATCCGGCCGACCGCGACAGCGCGGAATACCGCACGCTCTGGAACGACCTGCGCGCCGGTCAGTTCCGCACGAACGAGTTCCGACGCATCGACAAGTCCGGCCGCCACGTCTGGATCCAGGCGAGCTACAACCCGATCCTCGATCTCGGCGGGCAACCGAGGAAGATCGTCAAGTTCGCCACCGACATCACCGCGGTCGTCGAGCAGCGCAAGACGAGCGAGTTGCTGTCGCTGGTCGCCGACGGAACCAACAACTCGGTGGTGATCTGTGGTCCGGACGGGCGCGCCGAGTACGTCAACCGAGGCTTCACCGAGCTGACCGGCTACGACTTCGACGAGATCATCGGCAGAAAGCCCGGCGAGCTCCTGCAGGGCCCGGACACCGACCCCGAGGCCGTCGCCCGCGTCAGCGCGAAGCTCGCCGCCCGCGAGCCTTTCTACGAGCACCTCCTGAACTACACCAAGGACGGCGAGCCGTACTGGATCTCGCTCTCGGTCAGCCCGATCCTCGATTCGGAGGGTCGCCTCGAGCGTTTCGTGTCGATCCAGGCGAACGTCACGGAGATGAAACAGCGGACGCTGGAGGACGCCACTCGTCTGGCGACGATACGGGTCTCGTTGCCGACGGCGGACTGGTCGCCGGAGGGGGAGCTCCTCGACGCGAGCCCGCCGCTCCTCGCGCTGCTCGGCTGCACCGATGTCGCCGCGGCCGAGGGAAGACTGCGCGCCGCCTTCGACCGGGCCGGCTGCGGGCGGAGCCTCGAGCGACTGGCCGAGGGCGAGAACGTCGAGCTCGACCTCGAGCTCGAGTCCGCCACCGGCGAGACCATCTGGCTCGAGGGATCCTTCAGTCACGTGCTCGGCGTCGACCGACGCGTCTCGAAGCTCTCGATGTATGCCCGCGACGCCACTCGTCAGCGGCAGACGATGAGTCGCATTCGCGATGCCGTTGCGACCATCAACAGCCTGGCCGGGCAGACGAACCTGCTGTCGCTGAACGCGGCGATCGAGGCGGCACGGGCGGGCGAGCACGGGCGCGGCTTCGCGATCGTCGCCTCGGAAGTGCGCGATCTCGCCGGACTGTCGTCGGCCTCGGCCAGCGAGATCGCGACGATGCTGCAGGACTGATCGCCTCGAGCGACCCTCGAGCGCGCGATCAGCCCCCGAGTTGCCTGATCGGCGAGCGCCGGATCAGCCCGCCCCGGCGCCGCGCGCGAGCACGACGAGCGCCGCACCGAGGAGCAGGAACGCGGCGGCGGAGAGCAGCCCCGCCGTCGCGATCGCGAGCCCCCCGACGGTACCCGGCGCGACACGGATGGCACGTCGCCCGAGATAGCCCGTCACGACGCCGATCAGCGCGACGCCGAGCGCGGGCCAGATCAGCGCGGGGTTGCCGAGGAAGGCCGACGCGTAGGCCAGCACCGAGGACGACAACGAGACGACCGCGAGCGGATGGACGCTCAGCGCTTCATCGACTCGAAGAACTCGTTGTTCGTCTTCGTCTGCTGGAGTCTGCCGAGGAGGAACTCGACCGCCTCGATCTCGTCCATCGAGTGGATGAACTTGCGGAGTATCCAGGTCTTCTGCAGCTCCTCGGGATCCATCATCAGCTCCTCGCGGCGGGTGCCCGAGCGGTTGATGCTGATCGCGGGGAAGACGCGTTTCTCGGCGATGCGGCGCTCGAGGTGGAGCTCCATGTTGCCGGTGCCCTTGAACTCCTCGTAGATGACCTCGTCCATCTTCGAGCCGGTATCGACGAGGGCGGTGGCGATGATCGTGAGGCTACCCCCCTCCTCGATGTTCCGCGCCGCGCCGAAGAAGCGCTTGGGGCGGTGCAGCGCGTTGGCGTCGACGCCGCCCGTGAGCACCTTGCCGGAGGAGGGCACGACGGTGTTGTAGGCGCGGGCGAGACGGGTGATCGAGTCGAGCAGGATGACCACGTCCTTCTTGTGCTCGACCAGCCGTTTGGCCTTCTCGATGACCATCTCGGCGACCTGCACGTGACGGGCGGCCGGCTCGTCGAAGGTGCTCGAGATGACCTCGCCCTGCACCATGCGCTGCATTTCGGTGACCTCCTCGGGGCGCTCGTCGATCAGCAGCACGATGAGGTAGGCGTCGGGATTGTTCGCCGCGATGCTCTGCGCGATGTTCTGCAGGATCAGCGTCTTGCCAGCCTTCGGCGGGGAGACGATCAGGCCCCGCTGGCCCTTGCCGATGGGCGCGGCGACATCGATGATGCGGGCCGTGATGTCCTCGGTGCTACCGTTGCCGCGCTCCAGATCGAGCCGCTGGTTGGCGTGCAGCGGCGTGAGGTTCTCGAACAGGACCTTGTTCTTCGCCTGCTCCGGCGTCTGGAAGTTGATCTCGTCGACCTTCAGCAGCGCGAAATAGCGCTCGCCCTCCTTCGGAGGTCGGATCTTGCCGAAGATCGTGTCGCCGGTGCGAAGCGCGAAGCGGCGGATCTGGGTCGGGGAGAGGTAGATGTCGTCGGGGCCGGCGAGGTAGGAGCTGTCGGCCGAGCGCAGGAAGCCGAAACCGTCCTGAAGGATCTCGAGCACACCGCCGCCGAAGATGTCCGAGCCCTGCTTCGAGTGCGCCTTCAGGATCGAGAAGATCATGTCCTGCTTGCGCTGGCGCGCGACGTTCTCGATGCCGATCGACTGCGCCAGCTCGATCAGTTCCGTCGGGTTCTTCTTCTTGAGGTCGGTCAGGTTCATGGAACACAGGGACACGGGGGGGGCGCGAAGCCGGGAAGGGAGAGGCGTGACCCGGCCGCGAGCGCAGCGGGTCGAGACGTTCCGAGGACGGATCGAGAGTTTCCGGGGTATTGGTAGAGCCGGAGAGCGGCCGAGCGATCGGCCGGTATGCTGTCGTCGTGGCGCGCCGGCGGTGGCGGGGCGCTGCAGCATTGCCGGCCGAATCTATCACGCCCCGCTCGACGCGTCCAGCGCCATTCGGGGCGGGGGCACGCGGGCGTCGAATTTCACTTCACCGAGGATGCCGATGCGGCCGACGCCGCGCCTTCGCCGGCCCCGGCCGGCTCGGCCTCGGGAGCGAGCCGCTCGCGGCGACATGGCGCCGGCCGCCTCGAGCGCCCTAGTCCTCGGGCGCCCTGGTCCTCGGGCGCCCAAACCACTCTCGCCCGCTTCACCGGATACCCGCGCACACGGATTTCACGCCGCACCGCCGGGGCGATCCCGGCAGGTTCCACGACCGATCGGACGCGCCGCGACGAATCTGCCGTCGGCGCGCCCTGGTCAGGCGTGCCCGTCGAGAAAGTCGGTCAGCTGGTTCCTGGACAGCGCCCCGAGCTTGGTCTCCTCGACCGTTCCGCCCTTGAACAGCATCAGCGTCGGGATACTGCGGATACCGTATCTCGGCGGCGTGTTCGGGTTCTCGTCGATGTTCATCTTGACGATGCGCACCTTGCCGGCGTAGCTGGGAGCCACGTCCTCGAGCACCGGCCCGATCGCCTTGCAGGGGCCGCACCATTCCGCCCAGTAGTCCACCAGCACCGGCACATCGGACTTCAGCACCTCCTGTTCGAAGGTGTCGTCGGTAATGGATGTAATATGGTCGCTCATGTGCACCTCCTGACGTGCATGTGGGTTCGGCTTCGGGGCACCAGGCTTCGGGGCATCAGTGGCGTTCTCGCGCGCCTGCGCCCGGGACGCCCCGACGTTCCGGACGCTCTCGTCCGGCCTCCTTGTACATGCGGACCGTACCGGCGATAGACAAGTCGCGACGCCTCGCCGCGCATCCCAGCCACTCTAGCAGAACCACGAATGCCACAAGACTCCGACGGGCCGCCCGCGGCCACTCTCCCCACCTTCACCGAGTTCGGGCTGCCCGAAGCGCTGGTGCGCGCGACCGACGAGCTCGGATTCTCGCGCTGTACCGAGATCCAGGCGCTCACCCTCCCCCACATCGTCGCCGGACGCGATGTCGCCGCGCAGGCGCAGACCGGCACCGGCAAGACCGCCGCCTTCTTGCTCGGAAGCTTCGCCCGGCTGCTCGCCGCCGGCCCCGAGAACACCACGGAGGAGGCCACCGAGCGTACCTCGCCCCGGCGCCGCAGCGACCAGCCGCGCATGCTCGTCATCGCCCCGACGCGGGAGCTGGCGATGCAGATCAAGAAGGACGCGGACGCCATCGGCGCGCACGCCGATCTCAAGTGCGCGGTCGTCTACGGCGGCATCGACTACGAGAAACAGCGCGACGAGCTCGCCGCCGGCGTCGATGTCCTGATCGGCACGCCGGGGCGCCTGATCGACTACTTCAAGCAACGCGTCTACAACCTCTCCGCCCTCGAGATCGTCGTGCTCGACGAGGCCGATCGAATGTTCGATCTCGGCTTCATCGCCGATATCCGCTTTCTGCTCCGGCGCATGCCCGAGCCCGGCGAGCGCACGAGCATGCTGTTCTCGGCGACGCTCTCGCACCGCGTCATGGAGCTCGCCTACGAGCACATGGACAACCCCGAGGAGCTCAAGACCGAGACCACGCAGGTCACCGCCGACAAGGTCCGTCAGCTTCTCTACCAGCCGGCGAGCGACGAGAAGATCCCGCTGCTGCTCGGGCTTCTGCGGGATCTCGAGCCGCCGCGCTCGATGGTCTTCGTCAACACCAAGCGCGCCGCCGAGCGCATCGAGAGCTATCTCGTCGGCAACGGCGTGGTGTGCGGCCTGCTGTCGGGCGATGTTCGGCAGAACAAGCGTCAGAAGATTCTCGCCGACTTCACCGCCGGGAAGATCCCGGTGCTCATCGCCACCGATGTCGCCGCCCGCGGGCTGCACATCGACGATGTCACCCACGTCTTCAACTACGACCTCCCGCAGCAGGCCGAGGACTACGTGCACCGCATCGGGCGCACGGCGCGTGCCGGCACCGATGGCGTCGCCGTCAGCTTCGCCTGCGAGAACTACTCGTTCTCGCTGCCGGAGATCCAGGAGTTCATCGGGCAGAGCATCCCGCTGGCGCCGATCACCGACGAGCTCCTGGTCAAGCCCAAACGCCCCGCCCGCATCGAGCGGGATCGGGTCGAGCGCTTCGGCGAGCGGGGCCGTACCGGCGACCGCACGCGCGACCGGGACGGACG
>ENA-ORXM01001949-ORXM01001949.1-marine-metagenome-genome-assembly--contig:-NODE-1949-length-26117-cov-7.707373_pt1 | contig 26117 bp, 28 predicted proteins | sample MGYA00237867_ERZ511480 | MGnify/ENA primary metagenome ERZ511480 (study PRJEB26309, sample SAMN06266103) | marine metagenome | isolation source: Algal blade | place: United Kingdom:Sidmouth, United... | reverse complement strand
TTTGGGTTATGGAAGTTAAGCCAGGTCAAATGTTATATGAATTGCAAGGTGTCAGCGAAGAGCTAGCACGTGAAGCGTTTACATTAGCCGCAGCAAAGCTTCCGTTTAAATGTAAATTTGTTAAGCGTCAGGTAGGTGATTAATGGCTACTGAATCAAGAGCCGCGGAATTACGCGCAAAGTCAGCTGCCGAGCTGAAAGATGAGTTGGTTGAGCTTCGTAAAGAAGAATTCGGTCTTCGCATGAAAAGAGGTACTGGTACACTTTCGGATACGTCACGTTTCAAAAAGATTCGTAAAGACGTAGCTCGTATCAAGACCATCCTAAACGAGCAAGCTACTGCAGCTGCTCAAAGTTAGAGGTTATTGAAATGACTGAAAATACTGGCGCTCGTAGCGTTGAAGGCAAAGTGGTAAGCAACAAAGCTGAGAAAACTATCTCAGTGATGGTTGAACGCCGCGAAAAGCATCCTTTGTACGGCAAGTACATTCGTAAATCGACTAAATTCTTAGCTCATGACGAATCAAATGAGTGTGGCGAAGGCGACACAGTGATCATTGAAGAATGTCGTCCTTTGTCTAAGAACAAGTCTTGGCGTCTGGTTAAAGTAGTAGATAAAGCGATCGTCGTTTAATCTACACTTTAATTATTCGTAGAAATTTTAAGCACTGAATAGAATTGGAGTAACCCCATGATTCAAATGCAAAGTATATTAGAAGTTGCTGATAACAGTGGTGCACGTAAAGTTATGTGTATCAAGGTTCTTGGCGGTTCTAAGCGACGTTACGCTGGAATCGGCGACGTCATTAAAGTAAGTGTTAAAGAAGCACTTCCTAACTCACGTGTTAAGAAAGGTGCTGTGTATGATGCAGTTATCGTTTGTACTCGTAAAGGTGTTCGTCGTCCAGATGGTTCAGCTATTCGTTTCGACGGTAACGCTGCAGTTATCTTGAATGCCAAGTTGGAGCCAATCGGTACACGTATCTTTGGCCCCGTGACCCGCGAACTGCGTAACGAGAAATTTATGAAAATTATTTCTCTCGCACCTGAAGTTCTGTGAGGAATTGGTGATGAACAAGATTAAAAGTGGTGACGAAGTAGTAGTCACAACCGGTAAAGATAAAGGGCGTCGCGGCAATGTTCGCGAAGTTCGTTCCGATGGCAAGCTAATCGTTGACGGTGTCAACATGGTAAAGCGCCATACTAAAGGCAACCCTATGGCCGGCGTGCCAGGCGGGATCGTTGAAAAAGAAGCAGCGATTGACGCTTCTAACGTGTTGCTATGGAACGCTGCTGCCGGTAAAGGTGATCGTGTTGGTTTTAAGGAGCAGGACGGCAAGAAAGTCCGCTTTTTCAAATCTAATGATCAAGTTGTAGATTCCTGAGGCGGCAGTAATGACACGGTTGCAAGAACAATATAAAGAAAAGATCGTTCCTCAACTGATGGAGCAATTTTCTTATGCGAGCATAATGCAGGTTCCTCGTATTGAGAAAATCACGCTGAACATTGGTTTGAGTGAAGCGGTCACTGATAAGAAGATAGCCGACAATGCGTTGGCTGATCTTACAAAGATTACTGGTCAACGAGGCGTTATTACGTTGGCTCGTAAATCTATCGCAGGTTTCAAAATTCGTGATGATATGGCGATTGGCTGCATGGTGACATTGCGTCGCGCACATATGTATGAATTCCTTGATCGTTTGGTCAGTATCGCTATCCCACGTGTACGAGATTTCCGCGGTCTGAACGCTAAGTCGTTCGACGGTCGCGGTAACTACAACATGGGTATTAAAGAGCAAATCATTTTCCCTGAAATTGATTACGATAAAATCGATGCTCTTCGTGGTATGAATATCACTGTAACGACCTCAGCAAAGACTGATGCAGAAGGTTTGGCGCTTTTGAAGGCGTTCAACTTTCCATTCAGGCAAAAGGGCGAATAAATGGCTAAGAAGTCAATGCTTGCGCGCGAAGCTAAACGCACGCAACTGGTAGAGCGCTATGCTGCAAAGCGTGAAGAGCTCAAAAAGATTCTGGCTTCGGAAGAAGCGGGATTTGAAGAAAAAATGGAAGCTTCTGCAAAATTGCAGAAGTTGCCACGCGATTCCTCTGCAAGTCGTGGCCACAATCGTTGTGGTGTGACTGGGCGTCCTCACGGTTTTTACCGTAAGTTCGGCTTAGGACGTAATAAGTTGCGTGAATCCGCGATGCGCGGTGACGTGCCTGGTCTCGTTAAAGCGAGCTGGTAGGAGTATTAAAAATGAGTATGTCTGATCCAATCGCGGATATGTTAACCCGTGTTCGCAACGCACAGTCCTCTGGTAAAGCCAATGTGGCTATGCCTGCTTCTAAAGTAAAAGAGTCTGTTGCTAAGGTACTACTTGAAGAAGGCTACATCGGTGAATACAAAGTCACTGGTGAAACACCTGCCACGCGCACTTTGGAAATCAAGTTGCGTTACTTCGAGGGCAAACCAGTAATCGATATGATTAAGCGTATTTCGCGGCCAGGTTTGCGTATCTACAAGTCTAAAGAAGAGCTGCCTAAAGTGATGGGTGGTTTGGGTGTAGCAGTGATTTCAACTTCACGTGGTGTAATGAGCGATAAAGCCGCTCGTTTAGCTGGTGAAGGTGGCGAAATCATCTGTTACGTCGCGTAAGGGTAGGGGCGAAATAATGTCTAGAGTTGCAAAACAACCAGTAGCACTTCCAAAAGGGGTGACAGTTACTGTTTCTGGTCAAGAAGTCTCTGCCAAAGGTCCGAATGGCAACTTGTCTGTTGTGTTACACGACAGCGTCAAAGTTGATCAAGAAGACGGACAGTTGACTGTCAGCCCAGTTAAAGAATCCAAAGATGGATTCATGATGGCTGGCACCATGCGTTCACTCGTTAACAACTTAGTTGTTGGTGTGAGCACTGGTTGGGAGAAGAAACTTGCACTAGTTGGTGTTGGTTATCGAGCCCAAGCACAAGGTGCAAAAGTTAATCTTACACTTGGCTTTTCACATCCGGTCGTTTTTGACGTGCCGCAAGGTGTGACAGTTGAGACCCCATCACAAACTGAAATCGTCGTGAAAGGTGCTGACAAACAAGCAGTAGGTCAAGTTGCTGCTGAACTGCGCGCCTACCGTTCACCTGAGCCTTATAAAGGTAAGGGTGTGCGTTACGCCGATGAGCAAATTTCGCTGAAAGAGGCGAAAAAGAAATAAGGGCTCGGAACAATGGATAAGAAACAACAAAGATTACGTCGCGCGACAAAAACTCGCGCGAAAGTACGGGCAAGTGGTAAAGCACGTTTGTGTATTTTCCGGACTCCACGCCATATCTACGCACAGATCATTAGTGCAGATGGTGACAAGGTACTTGCAGCATGTTCTACAGTCGAGAAAGAGCTTCGCGGCTCCAGTGATTATTCTGGCAACGTAGCGTCTGCTGCGATTGTCGGCAAAATGATCGCTGAGCGTTCCTTGGCTGCTGGTGTGGATCAGGTCGCTTTTGACCGCGCCGGTTTTCAATACCATGGTCGGGTTAAAGCGCTTGCTGATTCAGCGCGCGAAGCCGGCCTCAAGTTTTAATCGGAGCAGTCATGGCACAAGGTCAACAACAAGACAACAACACTGACGGCATGATTGAAAAGCTCGTCGAAATTAATCGCGTAGCTAAGACAATCAAGGGTGGTCGTCAGTTTAGCTTTACTGCACTGACTGTCGTCGGCGATGGCGAAGGTAGTATAGGTATCGGGTACGGTAAAGCACGTGAAGTGCCTCTTGCTATCCAAAAAGCCATGGATCGAGCACGAAAGAACATGCGCAAAGTAAGCCTGGACGATGGAACTCTGCAATACCCCGTAATGGTTCGTTTGGGTGCGGCAAAAGTTTATATGCAGCCTGCATCTGAAGGTACCGGTGTTATCGCCGGTGGCCCAATGCGAGCGGTGTTTGAAGCTGTAGGTGTTCGTAACGTCTTGGCAAAAATTGTCGGTACGCAGAACCCTATCAACGTTGTTCGTGCAACGGTAAAGGGTTTGACTGATATGCAGTCACCTGAGAGCGTTGCAGCGAAACGTGGTAAATCAGTGGAAGAGGTTGTCGTAAAATGAGCGAGCTAAAGGTTACTTTGGTTAAGAGCCTTAACGGTAGGCTCAAAAACCATATCGCAAGTGTTCGTGGCTTGGGTATTCGTCGTATTCACCAGACTGTTTTGGTGAAAGACACGCCAGAAAACCGCGGCATGATCAACCGAGCTAATTATATGCTCAAAGTTGAAGAGACAGTCTAATGAAACTGAATACATTATCTCCTGCAAAAGGTAGCCGTCACGCCGCAAAACGTGTTGGCCGTGGCGGTGGTTCTGGCTTGGGTAAAACATGTGGCCGTGGTCACAAAGGGCAGCATTCTCGCTCTGGTGGATATCACAAAGTTGGTTTTGAAGGCGGTCAAATGCCTATCCAACGTCGCCTGCCTAAGTTTGGTTTTACTTCACGCGTTGGTCGGTTTGTAGCCGAAGTTCGTACAAGTGAGCTAGCTGCGTTTGATGGTCCTGTTACTCTAGAGGCGCTTGTTCAGAACGCCGTTGTTCCTAAGCGCACTCGCTTTGCAAAAATAATGTTGTCTGGCGACGTGTCTTCAGCGCTGACAATCAGTGGTGCTGGTGTTGGCGTTAGCGCCGGAGCTAAGGCGGCTATTGAGTCTGCTGGCGGCAAGGTCGAGGTCTAATATAGTGTCTCGAACTCAGCCAGCAGGGATGGGTTTAGGCGGGCTTGGCAAATCGGCTGAGCTTCGTAACCGGATTTTGTTTGTGCTGTTCGCGCTCGTGATTTTTCGTATGGGTGCGCACATTACAATACCTGGTGTTGACCCAAGAGTGATGGCTGAGGTATTTGCTCAGCAGCGTGGCGGAATTTTGGACATGTTCAACATGTTCGGTGGTGGTGCACTGAGTCGGATGTCACTTTTCGCACTTGGTGTTATGCCCTATATTTCGGCATCAATCATCGTACAGTTAATGAGCCATGTGTTACCAACTTTAGAACAACTTCGCAAAGAAGGCGAAGGCGGTCGTCGTAAGTTAACGCGGATTACTCGCTACGGTACGTTGATACTCGCTACGGTCCAGTCAGTAGGTGTTTGTCTAGCATTACAAGGCCAGTCAATGGGTGGTCAGTCTCTGGTTTTTCACACCGGAATGGGCTTTGTTTTGACAGCAGCAATTACTTTAATCACTGGCACCATGTTTTTGATGTGGTTAGGTGAGCAGATCACGGAGCGGGGGATAGGAAATGGTATCTCTATCCTTATCTTCGCAGGTATAGTTGCTGGTTTACCTCAAGCTATAGGTGGCACATTAGAATTGGCACGTACGGGCGAACTATCGTCGATTACCGTCGTGCTGTTGTTTGCAATGGCCATTGCTGTGACTGCTTTTGTAATATTTGTAGAGCGTGGGCAGCGCCGTATTACGGTTAACTACGCAAAACGTCAGCAAGGCCGGAAAATGATCGCGGGTCAAACCAGTCATTTACCTTTGAAGATAAACATGGCAGGTGTGATACCGCCAATTTTCGCTTCAAGCATCATTTTGTTCCCAGCAACGTTGGGCGAAATGGTTGGAAGTGCAAGCGAAATGCAGTGGCTGCAAGATATCGTAGGCTCGCTATCCCCAGGACAGCCGCCTTACATCATGTTGTATGCTTCTGCGATCATGTTTTTCTGCTTTTTCTACACAGCGTTGATCTTTAACGCACGTGAAACTGCAGACAACCTGAAAAAAGCTGGTGCTTTTGTCCCAGGTATCCGTCCAGGAGAGCAAACAGCTCGATACATTGACGGTGTGATGACTAGGTTAACGCTAATAGGCGCGTTGTATATTACAGCCGTTTGTTTGCTGCCTGAGTTCCTGATCCTTTGGTGGAGTGTGCCGTTTTATTTCGGTGGTACTTCTCTATTGATCATTGTGGTGGTGGTGATGGATTTTGTGGCACAAGTTCAGTCACATCTTATGAGCCATCAGTATGAAGGCCTGATGAAGAAGGCCAACTTAAAAGGTTATGGCGCTCGCGGTACTCGCTAGTGTCACTAGGAGATTTAGAATGAAAGTCAGAGCTTCGGTAAAACCTATTTGCCGTAACTGCAAAGTTATCCGTCGCAACGGCGTTGTTAGAGTCATTTGCAAAACAGATGCTCGTCACAAACAGCGTCAAGGCTAGAAAAAAGAGTCGCGTAGACTATTTTTTCTACGCATTTGATTACACATCGAACTGCCAGTACAATGGGCAGTTACATTAGATTTGGAGTTTAGCCAGATGGCCCGCATAGCAGGCATCAATATCCCGGTTAATAAGCACTCATGGGTTGCCCTCACCTCGATCTACGGCATTGGCCGTACTAGAGCGTTTAAAATTTGTGATTCTGCTGGAGTTGACCCTAGCACTCGCGTCCGTGAACTGGATGACGAGCAAGTAGAAAAACTGCGCACGGAAGTGGGCAAGTTCACCGTTGAAGGTGATCTACGTCGTGATGTCTCTATGAGCATCAAACGACTGATGGATTTAGGCTGCAATCGCGGCATCCGTCACCGTCGTGGTCTGCCTTTACGTGGACAACGCACAAAAACAAACGCTCGCACCCGTAAAGGGCCGCGTCGTCCAATCAAGCGATAAGGCTTCAGGCAGATGGCTACACAGCAGTCTAAGAAAAAAGTTAAAAAGTCCGTCTCGGATGGCATTGCACACGTTCACGCGTCGTTCAATAACACCATCGTGATGATTACTGACCGTCAGGGTAATGCTCTATCGTGGGCAACAGCCGGTGGTTCTGGTTTCCGTGGTTCTCGTAAGAGTACTCCGTTCGCAGCGCAGGTAGCAGCCGAGCGCGCCGGAGAAAAAGCGAAAGAATACGGTGTGAAGAACCTAGATGTCCGTGTAAACGGTCCTGGTCCTGGTCGTGATTCAGCTGTTCGTTCTCTGAACAACTGCGGTTTCAAAATTCAGAACATAGTCGACGTGACGCCCATCCCGCACAACGGATGTCGTCCACCAAAGCGACGTCGCGTCTAGCACTTATTTAGGAGAAAACTGTGGCACGTTACACAGGACCAAGTTGTAAACTGGCCCGTCGCGAAGGCACGGATCTGTTTTTGAAATCCGGGCTTCGTTCGCTGGATTCAAAATGTAAAGCTGAAACACCTCCTGGAATGCACGGAGCGAAGCGCGGTCGAGCTTCTGACTATGCATTGCAGTTGCGTGAAAAGCAGAAGTTGCGCCGTATGTATGGCGTTCTAGAGCGTCAGTTTCGTAACTACTATAAAGCTGCGGCACGCAAGAAAGGTTCAACAGGCGAAAACTTGTTGCAACTATTGGAGTGTCGTTTAGACAATGTTGTCTACCGTATGGGTTTCGCATCAACACGTGCTGAAGCACGGCAGTTGGTTGCCCATAAAGGCATTTTGGTAGACGGCAAGGTTGTTAATGTAGCTTCTTATCAAGTTGCCCCATTGCAGTCTATTTCTGTTCGCGAAAAAGCAAAGAAGCAAACTCGAATTGCTGATGCGCTCAAAATTGCTGAGCAGCGCGGCGGTGCGCCTGGTTGGATCGAAGTCAATTCTTCAAAGCTAGATGGGATTTTTAAAGCAGTCCCAGATCGCGCAGAGTTGCCTGCAGAGATCAACGAGTCGCTAGTCGTCGAACTTTACTCCAAGTAAGGAGAACAGTCTTATGGCTGCTTTCTACAAAGATTTCTTGAAACCGCGAATTGTCAATGTCACACAGTTGACTCCGCGTCATGCAAAGGTGACCTTAGAGCCGCTAGAGCGTGGTTTTGGCCACACACTAGGGAACGCTTTGCGTCGTATTTTGTTGTCTTCTATGCAAGGCGCGTCGATCACAGAAGTAGAGATCGACGGTGTACTGCATGAATACACGACTATGGAAGGTGTACAGGAGGATGTTTTAGACATCCTTTTAAACCTGAAAGATGTCGCCATAAAGATGCATCAACGTGAAGAAGTGTCGTTGCAGTTGCGTAAAAAAGGCCCAGGTCTAGTTACTGCTGCTGATATTTCTTTGGACCACGACATCGAAATTGTTAACCCAAATCATGAGATTTGTAGCCTGACTAAAGCAGGCGAGATCAACATGGTTCTGAAGGTTCGCAAAGGACGGGGCTACGAGCCAGCTACTCAGCGTGAGTTAGCAGACGGTGAATCTCGCCCGGTCGGTGCGTTGCAATTGGATGCTAGTTTCAGTCCTGTGCATCGTGTGGCCTATAGTGTTGAAAGTGCGCGTGTGGAACAGCGTACCGATTTGGATAAGTTGATTATCGATATCGAAACTAACGGGACATTAGACCCTGAAGAAGCGATTCGTAAAGCAGCTACGATCCTGCAAGATCAGCTTTCAGTGTTTGTAGAACTGAGTGGTGAAGAAACTCAAGAAGAGGCTGCGCCTGCTTCTGATCTTGATCCTGGGCTATTGCGTCCAGTAGATGATCTAGAGTTAACTGTTCGGTCTGCTAACTGTTTGAAAGCAGAAAATATTTATTACATCGGTGACTTGATTCAGCGCACCGAAGTTGAGCTACTAAAGACGCCAAACCTTGGTAAGAAATCTTTGACTGAGATCAAAGATGTGCTTGCACAACAAGGGTTGACTCTTGGTATGCGCCTTGAAAACTGGCCTCCACCAGAGCTGCTAAAACAGCGTGAATCTGGCCGGTAGTCGACAGAATAGTACGGTAATTAAACATGCGACATCAAAAATCTGGGCGTAAGCTCAATCGTAACAGCAGTCATCGCAAAGCAATGTTTCGTAACATGGCTTCTTCGTTGATCGAGCACGAGACAATCCGCACGACTTTGCCGAAGGCAAAAGAGCTGCGTATGGTTGTCGAGCCGTTGATCACTATGGCTAAAGAAGATAGCGTGCATAAGCGTCGTCTGGCTTTTTCTAGACTGCGTAACAAAGAAACTGTGGGCAAGCTGTTCACAGACATCGGTCCTCGTTTCAAAGCTCGTCCTGGCGGATACACACGTATCTTAAAGACTGGTTTTCGTGAGGGTGATAAAGCACCGATGGCTATCATCGAGCTTGTTGATGGACCTGCTGAATAAGCATTCGTCACCAGAAAATAAGACCGCTAAGGCGGTCTTTTTTTTGGCCACGACAAAAGTTTAAGGGTCAGTTAATTGTGCTGGTAGATGAAAAAAATGAAAATTGTTAATACAAGTAGGCAGAGGTGATTGTTCGTTGTTTGAATGTGTAGTCTGTCTTGGGATTAGTTACTATAAGACGTTTAATCATTAAGTTGTTTTAAGTAGTGGCCAGTGTACGATTCATTGCAGGCCATGATTTTTTCAGGCGTTCCTGCGGCTATTATGTTTCCGCCTCCTGCGCCGCCTTCAGGTCCTAAGTCAATTATCCAATCCGCTGACTTTATGACATCAAGATTGTGCTCAATTATTACGATTGAATTTCCTTGGTCTGCTAGTTTATTGAGGACCTGCATAAGCTGTTCTACATCGTGAAAATGCAAGCCTGTGGTTGGTTCATCTAGAATGTACAGTGTGTTTCCGGTGTCCCGTTTTGATAGCTCTTTGGCCAGCTTGACTCGCTGTGCTTCGCCGCCCGAGAGAGTTGTGGCGTTCTGTCCGAGTGTTATATAGGAAAGACCAACACCTTGAAGTGTGTCTAACTTTCGCTTGATAACAGGAACAGCGTCGAAAAATACTAATGCATCTTCAACAGTAAGTTGAAGCACGTCGGCAATGGTTTTTCCTTTAAATTTGATATCTAGAGTTTCACGGTTGTATCTCGCGCCGTGGCAGATGTCACAAGGTACAAAAACATCAGGTAAAAAGTGCATCTCTACGCGAGTAACACCATCGCCTTGGCAAACTTCGCATCGCCCGCCTTTTACATTAAAGCTAAAGCGACCAGAGGTGTAGCCTCGGGTCCTTGCTTCTTGAGTGCCGGCGAAGAGCTCGCGAATTGGGGCAAAAAGACCTGTGTAAGTGGCTGGATTTGATCGCGGAGTTCTTCCAATAGCGCTTTGATCAATATCTACAATTTTGTCTATGTGTTCAATGCCGCTAATTTTTTTGACTGGTGAGTAAGGGCTGCTGGCCCGATTGATCTTGTGTGCGACATATTTGTATAAGGTGTCGTTAATCAGAGTTGATTTTCCTGAGCCGGAGACACCGGTTATGCACACTAGTTTGCCGAGCGGTATGTCTACATTCACTTTGTTGAGATTATTGCCAGAGGCTGCTTTTATCTTGATGGACTGTCCGCTGCCATTGCGATAGTTCTCAGGTCGGGAAATTTTAAGGTCGCGGCGTAGGTACTTGCCTGTCATGGAGTCTGGGTGATTGATAATATCCCTCGGCTCTCCTGTCGCGACTACTTGCCCGCCATGCACTCCTGCTCCTGGCCCTATGTCTACAACATAGTCGGCAGCACGTATGGCATCTTCGTCGTGTTCAACCACGATAACTGTGTTTTGAAGGTCACGGAGATTGGTCAAGGTGGAAAGTAGGCGGTCGTTATCTCTTTGGTGTAGTCCGATGGATGGTTCGTCGAGTACGTACATGACACCAGACAGACCCGCGCCTATTTGGCTGGCCAAACGTATGCGTTGCGCTTCACCGCCGGATAAGGTGTTGGCCGTACGAGAAAACGTAAGATAGTCGAGGCCGACATTGATTAGGAACTGAATGCGTTGGTGCAGTTCTTTTAGAACCTTTGAGGCAACCTCGGCTTTGTTGCCGGTAAGTTGTAAGTTCTTGAGGTGGTTTTGCGCTGTGCCTATTGCCATGTTGGCCAGCGTGGGGAGTGTGACGTCACCTATCTCGACATGGCGCGCAGCGATGTTCAGCCTTTCACCTTTACAGGTGTCGCAAGGACGCTCTGACAAAAGCTTCGACAGCTCTTCACGCACGGCGGCGGACTGCGTTTCTCTGAAGCGGCGCTTGAGATTGGGGATAACCCCTTCAAAAGGCCCCTCGCTCTCACGTTTATGTCCACGTTCGTTTACGAAGGCAAAGTGGATGATGTCGTCACCACTGCCATGAAGCACAACTTTTTGCGCTTCGTCACTGAGCTCATTAAACGGAGTTTCTAGATCAAAGCCGTAAAATTCTGACAGCGCACTGATCATTTGAAAGTAATAGGCGTTGCGGCGATCCCAGCCTCTCACTGCACCGGCAGCTAAGCTGAGTGTCGGGTTGCCAACGACACGTTCTGGGTCAAAGAATTGTTCGTGACCAATTCCATCGCAGCTTTCGCAGGCCCCCTGTGGGCTGTTGAATGAAAACATGCGTGGCTCTAGTTCACTGATTGCGTAGCCACAATGTGGGCAGGCGAATTTAGAGGAAAACACCAGCTCTGGCCCTTCGCCATCTAGTGGTGCGACCAATGCAGTGCCATCGCTTAGGCCAATAGCTGTTTCAAACGATTCTGCTAGGCGCTGTTGTATGCCTTCACGAACTTTGAAACGATCGACGACCACCTCGATACGGTGTCGTTTTTTTGCATCCAGCTTAATGTCGTCGTGCAAATCATGTACTAGACCGTCGACACGGACACGAACGAAGCCTTGCAATTGCAGGGACTCCAGAATCCCCTGATGTTCACCTTTGCGATCAGACACTAGCGGGGCCAACACCATGTGCCGGCTGTTGTTGGGCAGTGCTGATGTAGCGTCAACCATCTGGCTGATTGTTTGTGCAGCAAGAGCAGCTCCGTGCACTGGGCAGCGCGGTGTGCCGACTCGTGCATACAACAATCGCAGATAATCATGGATTTCAGTGATTGTGCCGACTGTTGATCGAGGGTTGTGAGATGTGCTCTTTTGCTCAATCGCAATGGCAGGAGAGAGGCCTTCGATGTGGTCTACATCGGGCTTTTCCATTACCGATAAAAACTGTCTCGCATAAGCGGACAATGACTCCACATATCTACGTTGGCCCTCGGCAAAAATGGTGTCAAACGCCAAAGAGGATTTGCCAGAACCCGACAAGCCTGTGATGACTATAAGCTTGTTGCGTGGCAAGTCTAGATCTATGTTTTTTAAGTTATGGGTGCGAGCGCCGCGTATTGAGATGGAGTCCATCTGTGTGATGTTGTCTCTAAGTTGGTGTAGAAAAGCGTGTCGGACGTGATCGAGCTGCGCCAACGTGAGTCAAACTGTTACTATACGCCCTTTGCCAGAAAGCTCGCAAAATCCATGATGAATCAAAGCGCAGTCGAAAGCTCAGCTGAGCTCGGCAGTCAAACTGACCTTCATAAAATGACTGGTACTGAGCGCCGGGCGGCCGGTGGATTGGTGCTGATATATGTTAGCCGCATGCTGGGTTTGTTTATGGTGCTGCCTGTCCTTAGCGTTTATGGCTTGGCCTTAGAGGGTGCTTCACCAGCAATGCTTGGTTTGGCTTTGGGGATTTATGGGCTGATGCAAGCCATGCTGCAAATACCATTTGGCATGGCTTCCGATCGGTTTGGTCGCAAGCCTCTCATAGCACTTGGTTTGGTTGTGTTTGTGTTCGGAAGTTTATTGGCGGCAAATGCAGATTCGATAAGTACGCTCATACTCGGGAGGGCACTACAGGGAGCTGGCGCTGTAGCAGCAGCCGTTTTAGCGCTCGCGGCAGATCTCACTCGCGAAGAGCAGCGAACAAAAATCATGGCGATACTCGGCGCAAGTATTGGTTTAGCCTTTGTGGTTTCTTTGGTGCTCGGGCCATTGATTGCCAGTCGTTGGGGCTTGAGTGGCGTATTTCTGCTGACGGCAGTGTTAGGGGTTGTTGCGATAGTCTCGCTCTACTTTGTGGTGCCCAGCCCCGCAAAGCTAAACCGCCATAGAGATGCTCAAAGTCATCGAGATCAACTGGGAGATGTGCTTAAAAATCCGGCGCTATTGCGTTTAGATATCGGTATATTTTTGCTGCACGCGATGATGACCGCTTGCTTTGTTGTTCTGCCGTTATCACTTATGGAGGCGGGTGTGGCCGCTGATCAACAGTGGCACACCTATTTGTTTGCAGTGGTTATAGCGTTGGCTATATTGGTTCCTATGATGGGGCTTGCCGATGGCAAGGGCAAAGGGCGGGAGGTTTTTCTGGCTTCTATTGCCGCCCTCGTGCTTGTGCAATTAGCGTTTAGCTTCGCGCACGGGCCAGTACAGCTCATGATCGCCATCGGTTTGTTCTTTGGGTTTTTTAGCGTTCTGGAAGCCATGTTGCCATCACTGGTATCTAAAATGGCACCGGCCGGTGCCAAGGGCACTGCGATGGGTGTGTATTCGTCAGGGCAGTTCTTGGGAGCCTTTGTAGGAGGCACCTTGGGTGGTGTGCTCTACGGCCAATACGGTGCGGCAGTTGTGTTTTTGGTCGCAGCGGTAGCATGTGTGGGTTGGTTGTTTGTCGCTTGGGCGATGAAGATGCCGGCTCGCACAACTGTGATACTGATCCGTAGCGCTGCTTTGGGCGCTGAAGCAGAGAAATTGAAGTCTCAGTTAGCAGCGCAAGCCGGTGTGCTCGATAGCTATTTCGACACGGTAGCCGGCGTTTTTCACCTGAAACTTGATAAAGACACTGCTGATGTCGAGAGTCTGCGGGCGCTGTGCCATTCAGACTGATAGAATTCATAAAACGACGTTGTATTGGCAGCGTTTAGCGATACCTGAGAGAGATTAGAGATGGCAAAAGGCATAAATAAGGTTATTTTGGTGGGCAACTTAGGTAACGACCCTGATGTTCGCTATATGCCTAACGGTAGCGCAGTGGCAAACGTCAGTTTAGCAACTGCGGATTCTTGGATGGACAAAAACACCGGTCAGCGCCAAGAGCGCACTGAATGGCACCGTGTTGTGTTTTTTAACAAGCTTGCAGAAATCGTTGGAGAATATCTACGAAAAGGCTCGCAAGTTTATGTTGAGGGGCGCTTGCAAACCCGTAAGTGGGAGAAAGACGGCATTGAGCGTTACTCCACCGAGATAGTTGCTAGCGACATGCAAATGCTAGGTGGGCGAAACACTGGTAGTGGTGGTTCGGCCGATTACCAAAACTCTGGTAGTGCACCTGGTCAAAATAGACGTCCAGCGCAGCCAACCGGACAAGGAAATACCGGCGGTGGTTCTTCACCGCAAAGCCAGCCACAGTCGGCACCAGCACCCATGCCTGCTGGGCCCGAAGCGGATTTTGACGATGACATTCCGTTCTGATTGAGTTTTCAAACCGGCTAAGTGAGGTCGATACGGATTAGCCGTATCGGCTTTTTTGCTTTTTGGCAGCGCTTGGATGGACCTTATTTGCGTCAAAATGGCGCGAACGCTCGACACAGTGCACAGTTAATGTGCCTTCCTGTTACAATTCTACTTTTAATTTGCGCACGTTATTGGATCGGTCAACTGACTGGCGGTCGTGTTGCGTTAACCGCTGTTAGGCGAGAGAAAATAAACATGCGTAAGGACTTTATCTTTACTTCTGAATCCGTGTCTGAGGGGCATCCAGACAAAGTCTGTGATCAGGTATCAGATGCAATCCTCGACGGGATTTTGGACCAAGACAAACATGCTCGTGTCGCCTGCGAAACGATGGCTAAGACCGGCATGATCATAGTAGCGGGTGAGATTAATACATCGGCTTGGGTTGATATGGAAGCTATCGTGCGTGAAGTTGTGTGCGATATTGGCTACAACTGCTCTGAAGTGGGTTTTGACGGAAATACCTGCGCTGTACTCAATGCGATTGGTAAGCAGTCTCCTGACATCGCTCAAGGCGTTGATCGCGAGCGTGACGAAGAGCAGGGTGCGGGTGATCAGGGTTTGATGTTTGGTTATGCCACGGATGAAACCGATGTATTGATGCCTGCACCGATTACGTATGCGCATCGTTTGGTGCAAAAGCAAGCTGAAATGCGAAAAAATGGCGGCTTAACGTGGCTTCGCCCAGACGCAAAGAGTCAAGTTACTCTGCGCTATGAAGACGGTGTACCCGCTGGCATTGAAGCCGTTGTCCTCTCTACTCAGCATTCGCCCGAAATCAGCCAGAAAGATCTCAAAGAAGCGGTGATGGAGCAAATTTTTAAGCCCGTATTGCCGACCGAGTGGTTAGCAAAGTGCCCGCAAGAAAATATCCACATCAACCCAACCGGGTTGTTTGAGATTGGTGGCCCAGTGGGCGATGCAGGCCTGACTGGCCGAAAGATTATCGTTGATACTTACGGTGGAATGGCACGTCACGGCGGCGGAGCATTCTCCGGCAAAGATCCTTCGAAAGTTGACCGCTCTGCTGCGTATGCTGGGCGTTATGTCGCGAAAAATATCGTGGCTGCTGGTCTGGCTCGCCAAGCCGAAATTCAAATTTCCTACGCGATTGGTGTTGCTCGACCCACGTCAATAACCGTAAACACCTTTGGCACTGGCACAATCCCGGATGAGAGAATTGAGCAGTTAGTCGCTGAGCATTTTGACCTTCGTCCTTATGGCATCTTGAAGATGCTGGACTTGGAACGGCCTATCTATCGCAAAACAGCTAGCTATGGACACTTTGGCCGCACAGATCCTGAATTTACCTGGGAACGAACTGATTTAGCTGAGACGCTGCGCAGTGCCGCAGGTCTTTAAGCCTTAAAATTTTGGAGTAATACCGCATGACAACTGTTGAACGTTCTGCCGAAGGTAAGGACTATTTGGTCGCTGATATCGCACTGGCTGATTTTGGTCGCAAAGAAATTGCGATTGCCGAGACTGAAATGCCAGGGTTGGTTGATATTCGTGATGAGTATAAAGACGCTCAGCCTCTAAAAGGCGCGCGTATCGCAGGCTCGCTGCACATGACTATCCAGACCGCCGTGTTGATTGAAACACTCAAGTCCTTGGGTGCAGAAGTACGTTGGGCTAGCTGCAACATTTTCTCTACGCAAGATCACGCAGCAGCGGCTATTGCTGCTGGTGGCACACCTGTATTTGCCTTCAAGGGTGAGTCTCTGGATGAGTATTGGGACTACACTCATGCGATCTTTGATTGGGACGGTGAACAGGCTAACCTGATTCTGGACGATGGCGGTGACGCCACCATGCTACTGATGATTGGTAGCAAAGCAGAAAAAGACATTTCTGTATTAGATAACCCAGAAACAGACGAGCATGTGGCTCTGTTTGGCGCTATAAAAGCTCGCTTGGCGAAAGATAGTACTTGGTACTCAACTCGTCTTGCGCAGATCCAAGGTGTGACGGAAGAAACAACAACAGGTGTTCACCGTCTTTATCAATTGCAGAAAAATGGCGAACTGCCTTTTCCTGCGATCAACGTCAACGACTCGGTGACTAAGTCTAAGTTCGATAACCTCTATGGCTGTCGTGAGTCTTTGGTCGATGCAATTAAGCGTGCAACCGATGTAATGATTGCCGGCAAAGTTGCTGTCGTCTGTGGATACGGTGATGTGGGCAAGGGCTCCGCACAGTCACTACGCGGCCTTGGTGCATCTGTCATGATCACCGAAGTTGACCCAATTTGTGCCCTGCAAGCGGCAATGGAAGGCTACCGTGTTGTACGTCTTGAAGATGTGGTTGGCCAAGTAGACATTTTCGTGACGACTACCGGCAACGCTGACGTTATCACGCAAGACCACATGCGCGGAATGAAAGATCAGGCTATCGTTTGTAATATTGGTCACTTCGACAATGAGATCGACGTCGCTAGCCTGAAAAACTACGAGTGGGACAACATTAAACCTCAGGTAGATCACGTGATCTTCCCCGACGGTAAGCGCATCATTCTGCTAGCGGAAGGTCGTTTGGTGAATTTAGCTTGCGGTACAGGTCACCCTAGCTTTGTTATGTCTAATTCTTTCACCAATCAGACGTTGGCTCAGATTGAGCTATGGCAGAACGGTGATAACTACGGCAAAGAAGTCTACGTCTTGCCTAAGCATCTAGATGAGAAGGTTGCTCGTCTGCACTTGGAGCGTATCGGTGCGAACTTGACTGAGTTGACTCAGGCTCAAGCTGACTACATCAGCGTGCCAGTTGATGGGCCTTATAAGCAAGAACATTATCGGTACTGATTTGGTTGTGCTGGTGACATACTTTTTGTGTGCTTAGCTAGGCTTTGTCATTTGGTTGAAATACTAGTGATTGTTTTATCAGAAGTGCCAAGTGCCAAGTGCCACCGTCTGCGGCACACGCAGTAAAAGAGAGTTTGCTCTCTCGACACCAAGTTAACAATGCTTGGTGTTGAACGCTCAATGGATGAGTGATCGCTGCTGATTTTAATTCTCACGCCTCCAAACCAACTCCAGTTTTCCAAAGCTATTAGAATGTACGAGCGGGCTGTTTGTGAACTAGTTTTGGAGGTTGAAAATTAGAGAATACGACCCTGTAGCCCTAAGTCTGGAGAGTGATCAATGGTCCGGTTTTATTTTTTGCTGTCTTGCTTGTGCTGCGCGTTTATAGGGGGTTGTTCCGAGTCAGAAAAAGCAAACGACGAAGTTTTTGAAGGGGGTAATCCGTTCGTTAAAACAACTGAAAGCTGCAATCCACCCGAGAGCCTTGGCAGTTTTTTCGGTGCTCTATCGTCTACGGATGGGCTGAAAGGACCTTTTGATTATTTTGAAGCTAATGAGTTTTTAGTCGATGGGGTCACTTACAGTTTTTTCGAAGATGATCTCGTCGACGTAATCGACGCGCCACGAAATATTCAGTACGAATTTCATGCATGGTTTTTAATTCGAGCAGTATATTCCCAAGCACTTAAAGAAGATGACGCAAACAGAGAAAAAATTCTATTGGCTCTTCGAGATTTTGTTGTGCTATACGCAGAGAACAATCGTTTTGCTGATAATGATTACAGAACCCAAAAGGCCCCTGGTTTTCAGTGGTATGACATGGGAGTTGGACTGCGTGCGCTGACTCTAGGCGCGCTACTCAAAGAGTTTTCCTGTAGCGATTTACTGGGCCACAGCCAGAGGGAGTCGTTACACAAATTTGCTGTAGATCATGTAAATTATTTGCTCTCTGAAACGTTCCACAGTGGTCACAACAATCATGGTGCGTTTCAATCAGCTGGTTCAATAGGCCTGTGTAGTTACTACCCAGTGCTTCCAAATTGCGATGAATTGCAAAAAGTATCCTCAGATAGATTAAAAGCATATTTCGATGATGCATTTGTTGACGGAGTACACGCGGAGCATTCGACTGGTTACATGGTCTACATGGTGGACTTGCTTGCTGCTATTGAAAAGATAGATGGACTGCCCACCCAGTTGAAGAGCTATTTACATGAACAGCTTGTTGCTGTCTCTAGCAAGCTTCAATGGTTCATCGCTCCCGATGGAAGCCAAATTCAGATTGGCGACACTGACGCTAAAAAATTCCCAGTAAATAGCTTGCTAAAAGCACCCAATGACTCTGTGTCTGGCGCTCTTTGGCTAGCATCTAATGGTGAGTTGGGGAGCGCTCCAAAAGAGCGGTTTTGGCTTTCTAAACCAGCAGGGTATGCGGCAGTCAGAAATATCGATAGTAAGGACTATGTTCTTTTTACTGCGGCCTATCATTCGCGTACTCATAAGCATGCTGATGACGGCAATATTTTGTGGTTCACAAATGCCAAGCCAGTACTAATTGATGCAGGGAAGTACGGTTACCTAAGTAAGTCGGAGTCTGGTTCAACTTTACGTGAAGATGGGTTTTGGTACGCGGACCCTAAACGCGTTTATGTAGAAAGTAACAATGCCCATAATGTCGTTGAGGTTGATGGAAAAAGCACTAACCGGCGTACTGCAACAGCCTATGGCGGTGCGGTTGTCGGTGCAGCGACTAATGCACTCGGTGCTTCCGTGTTTGAAATGATGTTAGATAGGCATGAAGGTGTTCTGCAAGCTCGAACTGTTATTCACCAGGCAAATCGATTCGTGATTGTAATCGATGATTTAACTAGTGCGACTGGTAGCAGAGACTATAAGCAGTGGTTTCAATTTGCTCCTCGGTTTGTCCGGTCGGAGAGGCTCAGCGATGGTGTGGAGCTGTATTCCACCGAAGGCGAGGTTGTAAAAATTACTGATCATGCAGATGTAGAAAGTGTAGATGTATATAGAGGACAAGAGCATCCTAAGCTTCAGGGTTGGCATTCAAAAGAGCCAAATAGCTTCTATCCAAATATCTCAGTTTCAATAAATGCTGACGGAATTCAAGCTAAACTAGTCACATTGATAGAGTATTTTGATGCAGGCGACAAAACTTTGAGCGAGCCTGTAGTGAAACTGTGGGAAAGCAGTGAATCTTCAGAAAGATACTCAATAACTGCAAGTGATGGAGAGGAGTACGATATCCGTATTCAACGTGGAATAGAATATAAAATAGCTTCTCATTGAGTTCAGTTGCTAAACTAAACTTTTAGCTGCTGAGGGAAGCGGATTGGGCATTAAATGCAGGCCTGATATTGATGGTATTCGGGCTGTCGCTGTACTAAGCGTTGTTGTTTTTCATTTAAACCCGCTTTGGCTTCCCGGTGGGTTTATTGGTGTCGACGTGTTTTTTAGAGGGTGTTCAAAACTCTGTGTCAACCATAATCAGCTCACAAGCTGATGTGCTTATCCAGCCGATCTGGGAAGTGGATCATTAACTGCGATAACGTCAGGTTCCAATTTTGGATAGGGTGTGTCCAACGCTCGGACGCTTTGAGTATACCGGCGTAGAGCAGCTTGAGTAAGGCGTTTTCGTTGGCAAAACCACCTTTGGTTTTTGTCAGTTTTCTAAACTGCCTGTGCACCGCTTCGACCGCGTTCGTGGTGTAGATGGCTTTTCTCACATAGTCCGGGTACTTGAAGTAGGCTGATAGTGTTGGCCATTTGCTGCGCCATGACTTGATCACCATTGGGTACTTTTCGCCCCATTTGGCATCCAGCTCGTCGAGAGCGATCTCGCTAGCGTTGAGTGTCGCTGCTTTATAGACGCCCTTAAGATCCGCCATAAAAGCCTTCTGATTTTTTGACGCCACGTACTTCATCGAGTTGCGTATCTGATGGATAATACAGTGCTGGATCTCGGTGTGGGGAAAGATGCTTTCGATGGCTTCCGGAAAGCCTTTGAGGCCATCGATACAGGCGATTAAAATGTCTTCGACGCCACGGTTATTCAGATCAGTCAGTACGCTCAGCCAGTGATGGGCGCCTTCTTGATCGGATAGATAGAGCCCCAGTAGTTCCTTCTTTCCTTCAATGTTCAGCCCCAAAATGGTGTAGATGGCTTTGGAAGTGTATCTGCCGTTTTCCTTGATTTTGTAGTGAATGGCATCGAGCCAAACGACAGGATAGATAGGCTCTAGGTCGCGTTCACGCCAAGCTTGGAGCTCTGGCAGGAGTTTGTCAGTGACGGTGTTGAGCGTGCCGTTGGAAAGTGAAATACCGTAGAGTTCATCGATATGAGAGCGAATGTCTTGGTAGCTGTTACCCAGGGCATAGAGGGCTAAGACTTTGCGCTCTAACTCATCGGTGAGCTGTGTTTGGTGTTTTTTAACCAGCTGCGGCTCAAAGGTTCCAGCGCGATCACGTGGCGTTTGTAGTTCGAAGCTGCCAGTGGGGCCTTTAATGGTTTTGCTTGAAGAGCCGTTTTTGCGATTGGGTTCGGATTGTTCGGCAAGGTGTTGTTCGAGTTCACCTTGCATGGCAGCTTCGGTAAGTTGCTTGATCAGGGGAGTCAGAATGCCGTCTTTACCCGTTAAGTCATTGCCTTCACGCAAGGCTTTGAGGGCGGCTTCCATATCGAATTTTGGTGTTGTCATTGGTCATCTCTTTTTGGTTTATTTTAAAGAAATGACACAGAACTCTGAACACTGCCTTGTACTGCGAAAGCCATATTTGTAATATTTGGAATGCATGTTAGTTGGCTTGTTGAAAGTATACAGCTATCTTTCTGGAGGGGAGCATGGAGTGATTGTACGGCTAAGCTCTGCATAGTTGATTAGAGCTTGTTCACATACCCGCTCCCATGTTCTATTTGCCATAACCCATTCCCGCGCCTGTACCCCCATTTCCTCCCTGCTTTTTGGGTTGCTCAGTAGAAACGCGAGTTTGTCGGTTATGTCTTCAACGTCGTCTTTTTTATGTATAAAACCTGTCTCGCCATGTTTTACTATCTCAGCTAAAGCTGCAACATCTGAAACTAATAACGTCTTTCCCATTGCCATGGCTTCAAAAGGTTTGAGGGGAGATACAATTTCGCACACTTTCTCGCCACGCCGTGGCAGTGGGACAATGTCGATGAGAGAGTAGTAGCTTGTCACTTCTTCGTGAGCGACTCTGCCGACAAAAACGACTAAATCTAGGATCTTCAGGCGTTTTGCCTGGCGGCGAAGGTTGTTGCTTTCTCGGCCGTCACCTATCACAAGCATCTTAAAGTTCGTGACAGAAGTTAAACGCACTTTAGCGATTGCTTCTAGCAGTAGATCAAGGCCTTCGTAGTTGACTAAGGAGCCTACATAGCCAATTACAACAGTGTTTTTTAATTGAAGCTGATCTTCAAGCTTCGGGTTTCTTTCTAGTGGTTTAAAGCTATTTGTATCCACGGCGTTGGGTAGCAACTTCACCTTCTCGGCATCGACACCTCGCTCAATAATGTAGTCCGCAAGACTTTGAGTGATTGCTAAAACTTTGTCCGCTTTTTTTGCACAGTCTATCTCTAGTCGGTCTTGCAGCTTAAATTCCGCGCTGTCTGCAAAAGATGGATCACTCGAAGCGCGTGATAGGTGCCATAGTCCTCTCATTTCGTAGACAAAGGGGAGGCCAGCTTTGGCTGCAGCATTTGCGGCAGCTAAACCACAGCTGAAATTCGACGCAGCGTGTACGATGCTTGGCTTGAATGCATCTATTTGACGGGTATATCTGGCGGTGGCTTGCTCGTAGTATTTAAGAAGCTCACGATTGGATATGCCAAACTGACGGTTAGGGCAAAAATGGTATGTCACTTCGTCAATCGAAAAGGTAGCCTTTGAAAGCGGTGCTCCAGCAAAATCCCACCGGTCATTGGGAAATCCATCACGCGCAAAAGCTTCAACTTCTAGTCCTCGTGCACGAAGCTCGCTGAGAATTTCGTGTGTACGAATAGCGTAGCCACTAGTGAGATGTGGGCGACTTTGTGAGACACAATACATGACGCGAGTGTAAGCGGGTTGAGGTGAGGGCTGCTCTTTTGTTGACAAAGGAACGCCGTTTTCAAGCACTGTTTGTCGCGTAATGGCCGCTTTAAACCACTCATTTTGCAGAAGGTGCTCTTTTGGGTCTGGCAGTGCATCTAATATTTTTACAGTGCGGTCAAAATTTCCAGACTTGTTAAAAGCTTCGCAAGCTACTTTCAGTGTTAGCTCATCTGGGCCTAAAAAGCCGACAACAGAATCTAAAAAGTTTACTCGGGTGCTGGCTGGCTTTTCGGGTAGTGCACGCAGGGTTGCACGAATTAACTTTTGTCTTAGAGGCTCGTATATTTCATCCGAGTTAATAGCGCTACAAGCTTCCTGCAGCATTATTGCCGGCCCCGTCGCGTCTTGGAATGTTGTTACAAGACCTTCCACCAGCGCAAAATTTGAAAACTCACGTTTTGAGAGCCATTTTAGTGCATGGTGAAAATCACTAGGAGACTGTACCTTTTGGCTGATGAGTACCGCGGCTACTCGCTTGACTAAGTACCTTCTGACTTTATTGATTTTTCTCAGGATGTACCAGACAAGTGCGGAGAGTTTGCCTCGCGAATAAGGGATGAGCTGTTGCATTTTTTACGGCTTTGATCTCGATAGTTGGTGTTTGGCAGATTTACGTCTTGTTTAAGATCGTTGGCCTTATTCTTAATATCTCTAACAAGTATAGACAGCGATGGCAATATCTCCAAGTTGGGCTATGCTTGTGCTGCGTCGCCTAGTCTACGCATTATGGCTTTTATTGGTGAGTGGGTGCTGTGTTTTTTGATGGTTCATTGGCGACGAGTAAATTGTGGTTGTACGCAGACCTTAAGCGTGCAGCGCTAGGTGTAAGCGCGCTTTGTACCGTCGTTTTTAAACGGATTCCGGCATTAAGCGTCTACTGTATTTTGCTACTCATGGCTTCACAGCTATGCAAAATGGCGGCATTTCTCATCCCATTAAAAGCATTATACCTCGCGGGTAATTCTGGAGTGCCCAGCTACGTTTCTAGTGTCACCGGCGCCTTTGGAAAGTTGGAAGTCGTTGTAGGGCTGTCACTCGTCTCCGTAGGGCTCTATTTGCTTCACCTCATCATTGATTTCGTCAGAGGGCGAATCGGTCTCGTAGCGGTAAAAAAACTAATGCTCAACAGCCTTGAGCAACAAGAGGGGGGCAGCGGGCAAGTACTCCGTGCTTTCGAGCAGTCAGTTGTTGTACTTTCATCATTGGTGTTTTCGTGCATTCTCATCTTTGTTTTGTCGTTAACGGTGGACTGGCTAACTCCTCTTCTGGTGTTGTATTTTGCTGTGATGTTTTATGCATACGCAATTTATTATCAACACGTAGCAGATAAGCGTGAAGCAATTGCAAAACAGGCTGTGTTTACGGTTGGCGTCTTCTCTGCTTTAGGTTTTTTAAGCGGTTTTGCGTTGATTTTGACGAATGTTTTTCGGGGTAATATTTCATCAGTTTTGCTAGCGGTGCTGGCTTTGGTGCTGCTGCGACTACTAATGAATCAGGTTGTTGGTGGATTTAAAGCTGCTTTTGCTTTGTCTAAAAGCCATACTCATTACAGTTGGTTGTTGTCAGGAGGAACACCAAAGAAAAAGCGTACGGCGGACGAAGAACTCTTTTTTAGCTTATCTAGTGGCTTAGTTTCTATACCGAAAGTGATGCAAGCCGCTGGGTTGTCGAAGGCTGAAAAAGTCAGTTATAAGTGGCTCGACAGCGGGGTCAGAGGCGTTGCAAAGCTTGTGGTGAGGCCTGATGCAAGCGATGAGTTTTTGTTGAAGATATATGCTAAGAGCTTGCAGTCTACCTCTGTAAAAGAGAGTGTGGCTTTAGAATTCTTGTCAATTGATACGCTCGCACCAAAAGTCTTAAAGGAGTTTTGTTTTGAAGGGCATAGCATACGAGTTTTTGAACCGGCATCTGATTTAACGATTACTGCTGCGGAAGTTCGAAACGCTCGATCAGTGTTTTTGTCTAAATTGATGTCCACTAAACCCAAGGATAGTTTGCTTTCTTTGGCAAAAAAAATACAGAAACCGGTTCACCGGCGCATCGACTTGTTAGAGGTCGTTGCATTTTTTGACCTTGGGGGTTCTTTAAATCGTTCGGCCGCGGACTTGAGTGCACAGTGGTCCAGTGTTCAGCAAAGGCTTGATCATAGCCCCAAGCAGTTGGTCGTCCGCGTGGCTGCCGGCACCCTTGGAGCTCTGCGAAATGAGTTAATTGTCTGCAATCACTGGGAACAATGGTCGATTGAACCTGTAGGTGCAATTTGGGAGGGTGCAAATATTCCTAGTTCAATGAATGAACTTCGAGAAACAGCATTACGTAGTCGCTCAGATTTATCAACTGTTCCCCTAGCACAGCTACAGCTAGTCCATGCTCTATGCCGGCTGGAGGCTGCAAAAGCTAGACAGCGTTTGTCGACTTGTGAGGATGCTGTGTTGCAAATTGTTGCTTTGATTGATTCGCTAGAGGATGGCACGGATGCAGGACTTAGCTAGCTTGTGTTCTCTTGATAGCTTGAGAGACTTACTTAGGTGATGTTGTTGCGATGAAAATTTTGTTTGTCGCGCGCAATATTCCGCTGCCGTCACACAGGGAAAACGATATCGTATTGCAGTTCGCTAAACAGCTTGAGAGCCAAGGGTGCGAGGTTGTAATATGTTTTCCCGCCGAGTGGCTTCCTTTTCCTCGGAAATGGCTTTCTGGGATTAGAGCCGCTGTTCGTCAGCTTCGGGACACATTCATCGTCGACGGTAGCCAAGTTTTTGTTATTCGTTATCCGCGCTTACCAACGCTCTCATTCTCTTACACCCTGGCTGGATTTTTTTGGCCAAAAAACGCGCTGCCTAAAGCCGATGTCATTCATGCGCACTACGTCCTTCCGGACGGGTGGGTCGCTATGAAGCTCGCGCAGCGATGGCGTTGCAAGTTTGCAGTGACGGTGCGGCAGGGTGATGTGGCCAAGATGTCAAAACTGCATGACTTTTCGCCGGTCAAAGTGATGTACCGGAAAGTGTTATCGAGGGCTGATCATGTTTTTTCTCCTAGTAAAAGCGTTGTCAATGAACTCCAGACTCAGGGGGTTTGTGCACGGTTTCTACCTCACGGTGTGAGTGATATAGGTTACGCCATCCAAAAGGACATAGTAAGCAATAAACACCGGATACGGGTTTTGGTGGTCGCATCGCTTCTTCCCAGTAAACGTGTAAATTGGGTACTGAATGCTGTTCAAGAATACGCTGGACAAAAATCTATTGAGTTGATTGTTGTTGGTGATGGGGTTTGTATGCAATCGCTACAAACTATGGCTAAAAACGTTGACGGTCCAGTGCGATTTACGGGGCGAGTAGCGAGAGATGTCGTATTCGAAGAAATGGAAGAGGCGGATATCATGGCTCTGCCCAGTGCTCGTGAGACTTTTGGGTTGGTTTATATAGAGGCGGCATTGCGTCATTGTGCCGTGGTCGCAACTCGGGGTACTGGGGTCGATGGCTGCTTCACTGAAAACTCGGAAATGCTATTTGCAGGTAGTGAATACTCTCACTTTCGTGAGAGCTTGTGGAAGTTGATCGACGATGATGAGTTTAGGCAGAGCGTCGCTTCTATGGGGCAGGCTCGCACTCGTAAGGACTATTTGTGGGACGTTGTTTCAGAGCAATATCTTAAAATAATGAGCGCCACATAGTGTTTGAAGTGTCAGCGCTTTTCACCTTAGTAAGCTGTATTTCGTTCTTTTTATTGGGCGCTAGCTTTGTACTGTACCCCGTGTCAATCGGGCTTCTTGCTCGAAGGAAACGATCAAAAGTTCAGGCTTGTAAAAGGAGTGATCAGCCACCGTTCGTTTCACTAATAGTCGCTTGCTACAACGAAGAGCAGCACATCGCTCGTAAAATTGAAAACTGCCTTGCTCTGAACTATCCAGTCGATCGGCTAGAAAT
>ENA-ORXM01001948-ORXM01001948.1-marine-metagenome-genome-assembly--contig:-NODE-1948-length-26120-cov-4.913028_pt1 | contig 26120 bp, 22 predicted proteins | sample MGYA00237867_ERZ511480 | MGnify/ENA primary metagenome ERZ511480 (study PRJEB26309, sample SAMN06266103) | marine metagenome | isolation source: Algal blade | place: United Kingdom:Sidmouth, United... | reverse complement strand
TACGCACAACATCTGCTGCCGCGTTATCGACCCTTGATTGCGCCTGACTAAAATCGAAGGCGTTCATAAGCCCGACCTCGTAACGTTCTTTTGAATATTCATAGGCCAATTTTCTAGCGGCCAATGTTTTTTCCGCAGCTTCGTACGCCTTTCCAGAACTTTCAACGTCAACATACGCCTGATTAATATTAGTCTCCAATTCTAGTTTATTCTGCTCTAACTGTAGTTTCGCTCGCTCTATATTTATTTTAGAACGTTTGATATTGTTTTTGACACTAAAACCATTAAATACCGGTATATCCAAGCGCAGACCATAGGCTATCCCATCGTTTATCCAAAGTTGGTTTCCGAAACTTTCCGCGGGCACAAAACCGGTGCCGTCAAAACCTCCCTGGTCCGAGTAACGGGTATTGTAGTTAAAGAAAGCACCTAAGGTCGGATAAAGTGCTCCTTTGGCAATGGCCAAATCTTTCACCGCCAAATCGATATTCGATTCCGAAAACTTAATATCGTTTCTAAACTTTAGGGCTTCCGCGAAAATTTCTTTTGGAGAACTGCTCTTCACATTTGAAGGAGGCACTTCATAATCGACATCGACTACATCAAAATTTTCATAATCCGTAATCTGTAATAACTGCGCTAAGTTTATTCTTGAAATCAGGACCAAATTTTCGGTATTTACGATTTGCTGTTCAAGACCGGCCGCCGTAGCTTCGATTTCCAAAAGGTCGCCATTCGGTAATACACCGGCATCGACCAGTTCTTTTGTGCGCTTTACATCTTGCTCGCTCACAGCATATTGGGCCTCGAACACATTTAAAGTTTCTTTGTTCGATAATATTTGCAAATAAGCAAGGGCGACATTAAGCCGAATATCATCTTTCAAATCATCTAAACGGTACTGGTTTGAAATAGCGTTCAATTTCGCTCTATGGAGACGATTGATGTTACGAAGGCCATCAAACAAAGTGACTCCGGAGGTCACATTTCCATTTGCTGTCAAAATCGTGGTCGTTACCGGTTGATTCGTTGTCGGATCAAAAGATAGACCCGTATTTTCAGATACATTGATGGTGGAATTCAAGCTTGGTAGCATTCCCCCTATAGCATCCGATTTATCAATAAGGGCATCTTGAAGGTCCAATTCGAACTGTTCTACACTGAGGTTATTTTCGACGGCATAGGCCACACATTCTTCCAATGTCCATTTTTTCATTTGAGCGGTTATCGTTCCTACAGAAAAAAGGAGCAGTAAAAAGGTCAGTCTTAGGTTCATTTTTTGATTTTTGATTGTGATTGATTGATGATTTTTATGCTTCTTCCTCGGTTTCTTCTTCTTCGCCTTCCTCGTCCTCACCTTTTTTGATAGGCTCTGTCTTGTTCCAAACTTTTACATTGTCTGATTCGGTAAGTCCCGAAACCACCTCGACATTTACGCCATCGGAAATACCGATCTCGACATCTTTACGCTCGAATTCTTGGTCACCGGTAGCCACCTCGACATAGGGCTTGTCGGTTTTCTTATCGAACTGTAACAACGCTTCGGGTATTACCAAAATGTCATCTTTCTTTTCCAATACAAGGGAAGCATTCGCACTATAGCCCGCACGAATAAAGACATCGTCTTTCACTTCTACATCGCCTTCGATCTTGAATTGTACGGCACCGGTTTCCTCGATACCTTTGGGGGCGATAAAGCGGAGTTTTGCATCAAGCTCCTTGCCCTCTACGGCCCCAAGGCTAATTTTTAGTGGTGTACCGACTTCCAGTTTAGCAACTTCGCCCTCATCTACTTTACCCTCAAAAATCATCTTGCCCAAATCGGCAATCGTGGCAATTGTAGTTCCGTCGTTGAAATTGTTACTCTGAATGACCTGATCGCCCTCCTCCACAGGTATTTCGAGTATCGTACCGTCTACGGTAGCCCTAATATCAGTATTGGCGCTGTTAGATCCTCCAGCAGAACCGATACGAATGATACGATAGTCTGCCTTGGCATTGTCCAACTCTTGGATTGCTTGATCGTTCTGTAACTGCAGCTCGTTGAAATCTTGGCTCGAAATCACTCCTTTATCAAAAAGGGTCTTATTTCGGTTATATTCGATTTTTACATTATTTAGGGCCAATTCTGCATTCCTGACCCGACCGCGCGCCTGGTTCAATGCCTGTTCGTTAGGTACGACCTTAATCCTAGCGATCAAATCGCCTGAATTGACCTTTTCTCCCTCTTCCATATAGATTTTCTGGATGATACCCGATATTTGGGGCTTGATCTCGATCTCATCTTCCGGAACCACTTTTCCTGTGGCAACGGTTTTCTTTTCAATATTGGAAATAAACGGATTCTGTGTTTCGTAGGTAATGGCCTCTTTACTGTTCGACTTGATAAAAAAAGCTGCGGCCCAAAGTGCCCCAAGCACTAGAACTCCAATCAGGATGTATTTTACAATCTTGTTCATTTCTTAGGTGTGTTTTCGGTTTCTGTTATTTCTTGTTTCAGGTGTGATGTTCGGTATACTTGGTAATGCGGTTATTGGTTTATGGTTTATGGTTTATGGTTTATGGTTTATGGTTTATGGTTTATGGTTTATGGTTTATGGTTTATGGTTTATGAAATTATTTTTTCGATTCTTTTGAGCTTTAATCTGAATAACTGCCCGCTGCAACTGGAAACTACTTACTCAATCCATCCTCCTTTTAGATACTTCTCGCTTATTGGTTAAGTTGTTTTAATTTTTGTTACAAAATATTTAGATTATTCTTCCCGTAAGGCGTCAATGGGTTTTATACTTACCGCTCTCTGGGCGGGAATTAGACCGATCAGGGTTCCTAAAACAACCATAATGACCATTGCGCCCAATACATACGGAATCGGAACGGTCGGATTAGTATAGGGAAAATCAATATCCTGTGTGAGATTACCTATCAATGCAAGTGTCGCAGCACCTAGAATGATACCCATTATACCTGCGATGACGGTCAAAAAAACCGATTCTAAAATGATTTGGTTCCGCACCTCTGCCGGTGTGGCGCCTAAAGCTCTGCGAACGCCCAATTCTTTGGTTCGTTCCTTAACTGAAATCAACAGAATGTTCCCGATACCGATAACACCTGCCAGGATTGTCGCAATGCCTACAATAAGCGATAGGAATGTGATTCCATTCGCAAAACCTACGATTTTATTAAACTGTTCTCCCAAATTAAAGGAGCCGAAAGCCCGTTCATCATCGGGGTGTACTTGATGAATGTTTTTTAGCAAATTCTTTATGTTCTCTTCAACTTTAAGTACATCGGCATCATCGCGGGCCGCAATGGAAAACCAGCCGACCTCGTCACCTGTATTGTATAGCTTTTTGAAGGTACTGAAGGGAATGAAAATGTCACCATCTCCACCGAAACCTCCGCTTTGATCGAACTTATGTACACCTATGACCTGAAAATAGACCTCATCGATTTTGAAAAACCCTCCTATCGGCTCTTCGTCTTTATCGAAGAGTTCTTTTTGGGTACGCTCGCCGATTACAGCCACTTTTCTAGCCTGATCGATATCTTCATCATTGAGAAAACGACCTCCGTCGTAAATTTTCTTTGGGGCAATTTTGGTAAAAGCCGGAAAATCGCCAAATACCGGATAACTACCTGATTTATTGCCGCGGCCGACACTTGCAGGAGTCGATCCAAAGAATCCCTTCACATTTCGCGGTGCTATATATTCTACTTCGGGAATACGATTTTCTATCATGGTGGCATCACCCAGTCTCAATTGCATCTGTCTTCCGGTCTTGAACCCTTCATTAGGCATACTGGTCGTCTGCGCCCAAACGAACATACTATTTTTAGCAATCGTCTCGAACATGCTTTCAAATCCGTTATCCATACCTTTTGCCGCACCTGAAAGGGCAATGTAAATAAAGATGCCCCATAACACGCCGATTACAGTGATAATGGTGCGTATTTTATTTTTACTTATTGATCCAAAAATCTCCTGCCAAGTATTTCTATCGAATATAAAGCGCATGTTATTCGTCTCTTAGTGCAACAATGGGTTTTATACGGGCAGCGCGCCTTGCCGGCACGTACCCTGCAATCGCCCCAAAAATAATCAGTATGACGGTGGCAATAATTGCCATAGGCATATCGATATAGGGGTTCGTAATAAAAAAGTCCTTCAGTTTTTCGCCCATGGAACTTAAAATTGCAATTCCGAGAAGCATACCCACAAAACCGGAAATAGTAGTGATGAAAACGGATTCCAACAGAATAGTTCCAATGACCGACTTCGGAGTGGCTCCCAGTGCTTTTCTGATACCTAATTCTTTGGTGCGCTCCTTTACTACGAAGACCATAATATTGCTGATACCAATAATACCGGCTATGATAGTTCCAAAGGCTACAAAACCGACAATAATCTGCAATACCCTTGCAAATTGCTGATTCTGTTTCAGCTGATCGGCGACATTACGTATGAATAGACCGTTTTGATCCTGGGGACTGATGTATTTCTTTTCCCGTATAAATTTGTCCAAACTCTTTTCAAAGGCCATCGCTCCGGCGTATCCGATCTGAGGCTTAAACCCTACGACGATTTGACCGATTTTATCCGTGTTTTTTTCAATAAGTTGGCGCGTCGTATAGGGTAAGAATACTGCACGTTCTTCGCGATCTCCTCCATCATCTTGAAATACTCCGATTACTTTAAAAGCACTTCCTGCAATATCGATATATTTTCCAATGGCATTTTTGGCCCCGAAAAGGTCTTGCTCTACCAGCCTACCGATTACCGCGTTCTTGGTTTTATTCTTAATATCGAGTTTGTTCAGGTAACGCCCTTTCATGATAATGGTCATCTCACTAAACTGATGTGCCGGCCCTACCCCTATCGTCTGATAGCTGTTTGATTCGTTTTTGTACTTGACCGTATCTTGTCTAAAAATTCTCGGGGAGGAATACTCCAAGAATAATGGAAAATTCTTTTCGATATCGGCTAAGTCACTATTATCGAATTCAATTTGCCGATTTGATTTGTAGCCCTTGTAGGGCATGGTTGTTCTACCCGGGAAAATGAAGAAGACGTTTGTCGCATCGTCTCCAAAAAATTCATCGAACGTATTGATAAGGCCGTTACCGAAACCAAAAAGAACAACAAAGATGAGAATACCCAAAGCAACCGTAAACCCCGATAAAAACGTACGGAGTTTATTCTTTTGAATAGTCTCGAAAATTTCTTTCCAGTTGTCTCTACTAAACATATTGTGCTGCCCTGACCTGTTTTACTTTTTTGTCCTCAACGATGACACCATCTTTTAAATGCACGATTCGTTTGCACATGTGGGCAATATCTTCTTCATGGGTCACCACCAGAATCGTGTTTCCGTCATCGTTTATCTTTTGAATAAGGTCCATGACCTCATAGGAAGTTTTACTATCCAATGCACCTGTGGGTTCATCGGCAAGGAGTACCTTGGGCTCTGCTGCCATGGCACGGGCAATGGCAACACGCTGTTTTTGCCCCCCCGAAAGTTCATTGGGTAAATGCGTCGCCCATTCTCGAAGCCCTACCTGACCCAAATATTTCAATGCCTTTTCTTCACGTTCTTTTCTAGGCACTTTTTGGTAGTAAAGGGGAAGGGCCACATTTTCCATGGCACTTTTGTAATTGATAAGGTTGAAAGATTGAAATACAAAGCCCAAAAACTTATTACGATATTTGGCCGCTTTTGTTTCATTCAGGTTCTTTATGGGTACATTATCCAAAGTATAATCGCCTGTATCGGCTTCATCGAGCATACCTAGAATATTAAGTAAAGTAGATTTCCCAGAACCGGAAGATCCCATTATTGCCACTAGTTCGCCTTCTTTTATACTGAAGTTCAATCCTTTTAAAACGTGAAGGGAATTGGAGCCCATCTTATAGGATTTGTGAAGGTCATTTATTTCTATCATGGTGGTTTTGTTAGTTGATTCAGATTCTATGCCATCCAGCAATATGACATGTAAGTTGCTGAAATGTTACAAGATTTCCTCTCAATTTTGTGTTAAATAAAATTATTCTGATTCGCCCTCTTCTTTTTCTATGGCATTCCAAACCTTTATTTTGTCTTCTTCGGAAATACCCGATTTGACCTCGACAAAAATACCGTCGCTTATTCCGAGTTCAACTTCCTTACGCTCGAAATTTTGACCTCCGTTCGCTATCTCGACAAAAGGTTTTTTGGTTTTGTCGTCGAACTGTACCAGCGCCTCTTTTATCGCAATCACGCTATCTGCCCGGCCCAATATTACCGAAGCATTTGCACTGAGTCCGGCTCTGATAAAAATGGAATCTTGCTTCTTCATCGTTCCCTTTATCTCGAACTGTATGGCGCCGTTTTCCTCATTACCCTTTGGCGCAATATAATCCAAAACGGCATCGAATGTTTTACCTTCCAACGCCCCCACGGTAATTTCCAACGGTAAATCCTCTTTTATTTTACCTACTTCGCTCTCGTCTACCTTTCCCTCAAAAATCATCTTATCTACATCGGCGATTGCTGCAATCGTTGTTCCTTCGTTAAAATTGTTACTTTCGATGACCTGGTTACCAACTTCAACGGGAACTTCCAAAACCATTCCGCTTACGGTTGCCCTAATTCGTGTATTGGCCGCATTGCCATAACCCTTGGCGGTACCGGTTTTTACAATGTCGTAACGCTCATTAGCGGCAGCATACGTCTGTTTAGCCTGGTCATAGGTCACTTGCGCGCGTTCGAGGTCGACTTGCGAAATGACCCCCTTACCGAAAAGTGCCTTTTGGCGATCCAGATTTCGCAGCTGATCGTCTAAATTGATTTTTGCTTCGTTGATGGCATTTCTTGCATCGTTCAAAGCATTCAAATTGGGTACGACTTTTATTCGACAAATCAGGTCGCCGGACTTCACGTAATCACCACCCTCGACGAATATTTCTTCGATAACACCTGATATATTGGGTTTGATGAGTACTTCTTCCAATGGCAGAATACTTCCGGTAGCGACCGTTTTTTTAATAATCGTCTTTTTTGAAGCCTGCTCGGTTTCATAAACCACCGGATCTTCAGCATTCTTTTGATACAAGTAATACATCGACCCGCCAAAGGCCAGAACAATGAGCAATAGAATGACTCTGGTAACTGTTTTTTTCATTATTTCGATTTTACTTTCATTTCCACGGAGGTGGAAATCTTTTTGATTGACTGATGTTACTATAATTCAATTCTTACATTTTGAACTAAGGATATGTAAATCTACTTACTCATCCAAAGCCCTAAATAGGTTCTATATCCAAAAAAAGTATTTTTTAGAAAGGTATTTTAAGGTTATGTATCTTTTAAATTAGCTATCGACTATTCAACATTCTGTATTGGTTATCACTCTGTACGCAAGGCATCTATCGGTCTTACTTTAATCGCACTCTGCGCAGGAATGAAGCCGGCCAATAGCCCTGAAACAATCAATATGATCAAGGCACCGACCACTACCCCAATACTTACACTCGGGTTTGCAAACATATCTACCGGTCCGTTCATTGCCAGCAGGCTATTTATGGCATAAATGAAAAGTGCGCCCAAGGTTATACCTGCCATGCCTGAAATAATGGTAAGGAAAATCGACTCCATCAAAATCTGTAGCTTGATCGACCACGGATCTTCACCAAGTGCCCTTCTAATTCCGATTTCCTTGGTACGTTCCTTTACAACGATGAGCATGATGTTACTAACGCCTATAACTCCGGAAAGCAATACCAGTATACCCACGAAATAAGCGATAAAACGCAAAGCCCCGAAAAGACTCTGTACCCTTTGAAACTGCTCGTAAAGATCAAAGTGACCTACAGCACGCTGATCATCGGGATGCACCTTTCGATTTTCTTTGACCACGGTCATAATATCATTTTTGATACTAGTAATCGAGGTACCATCGTTGGCTGTTATTGCCATCCACCCCACATCGTTTCCACGGTTAAAGGCTTGGGAAAACCCAGTAAAAGGAACAAAAATTTGTTTTTGTCCTTCTTCGCCATCGCCGTCATTACTCTTCTTTTTATAGGTACCCACGACCATGAAATTCACACCTTGAATTTTTATATAAGTGCCGAGTACTTCTTCACCTTTATCGTAAAGGCCATTTTTAACACCATCGCCGATAATGGCTATTTTTCTTTTTTCATTGATATCATTGTAATTCAGAAAGCGACCAGAGGTTATGGTCATAGGATCTTGCCTGATAATCTCGGGATAATCGCCATACACATTATAGGCTCCTGTTTTTAGCCCCCGAACCACATTATTTGTGCCTCTGAAACCACCTAATTGGTTTCTTGGCGAGATAAAGCGAAGGTTGGGCACCTTTTCGCGAATGGCCGCTACGTCATCGGTCTTGAAGGTAAAATCCCTTCCCTTAGGTAGGCCCTTATAGGCTTTGGTAGTGCTTCTTGACCACATGAACATTGTATTGGTGGCGATATCCCCGAAATCTTGCATAATACCGTTCTCCAATCCTTTCCCTGCGGAAAGTAGAATGATAAGAATGAAAATACCCCAAAAAACGCCGAAAGCGGTCAAGATGGTCCTGAACCAATTACTGGTCAGCACTTCTAAAATTTCTTTCCAACGGTCTCTGTTAAACATCTGATACTTCTTGCTAATTTCAAAAGGCCCATCCCTAGCAACCCCAAAAGGAGAGGGGATTAACTCTCAACTCTTTTAACTCTTTAATTTATAGGTCTGAGCTCCAAGCCCTTATTTTGTAATTCTAAAATCGCAATTCGTTTATCCCTTTTATTCATCTCTCAGCGCATCTATCGTATGAATGTTTGCCGCCCTCCACGCCGGAAAAAACCCGGCGACCGCCCCAGCAAATATTAAAACAAACACCGTCGATATCGCAACCGTAAAATTAACGGAGGGGTTCATTACATAGTCAACCTCGATATGGGGACCAAGCAGTTCCAACAGCCCCATACTAAAGATAAGGCCGGTAAAACCTGAAATTGCTGTAATGAATATAGATTCATGCAATATCATACCTACAATAGACCATGGCTTAGCCCCCAGTGCCTTACGGATTCCGATTTCCTTGGTACGTTCGCGTACAACAATAAGCATGATGTTACTGACACCAACGACACCTGCAATAATGGTGCAGATGCCCACGAACCAAAAGAAAAGCTTGATATTATCGGTAAGGCCATAGTAGCGTTTTGCCTCTTCCATAGCGCTCCATACACGAATTGCACTGGTATCATCGGGAGCGATGGTATGTGCTTGTTGTAAGTAAGATTGTAACTCGTCTTTAAACTTAACGGCATTGGCCACGGCCTCGTCAAAGTTTTCCGCTGGCGGTAAGGTATAGGCCATGTTGTTCAAACGGTCGCCACCATTAAATACGCGTTGCGCCGTAGTTTTTGGAATGAAGATGCGTTCTTCCTCACGATCTTCCGTTTCACTGAAAATACCTATAATCTTAAAGGGTATACCAGAAATATCGATAAACTCACCTACAGGTGTATCTACTTCCCCAAAGACATCTCGGGCAATCTTGTTTCCGATTACGGCAACCTTGGCCGTATTGACCTCATCTTGGTAGTTAAGAAAACGCCCTTCTGACATTTTCGCATTCTCTATCTGCTGAAATTGATAAGAGACCCCTTGCACACTGTAGACCAATGCCTCGTTGCCATAATTTACCGAGATATCACGAACGAAAATTCTTGGGGATTTATATTCGATATCGTCCTGTAACAAATTAGCGGAAAACTCGTAGTTTTCATTACGAAGCTGAATATTTCTACCGGGATTCAGGCCCTTATATTTTTTTGTAGTCATTCCCGGCCATACCCAAACACTTGTCGCCGCATCTTGTGCAAACTCGTTGGCTATTCCATTTCGGAAACCTTGACCAAAGCCCAATAAAATAACGAGAATAAATATTCCGGAAGCTACGGATAGCCCCGTCAGGAAGGTCCGTAACTTATTTTTACGGATAGTATCAAAGATTTCCTGCCATCTTTCGATGTCAAACATGTAGTCGGTATTAATGATTGATGAACACGGCAGGGGGAAAGCCGTATACTTATAAGACTATTCTAGCACACAATTGTTACAGTACATAACCAAAAGAAATGTTAAATTTCTTTGACTGGCTTTGGGCGCATCTTTTTATAGACGAAATAAAAAAGTACAGCTACCAAAATATAGGGTATGGCCATTAGATAAACGATGCCATTATTTACACCTTCCGCCACATCGGTATTGCCATCACTTTCGAGTACGGCCCGGCACATGGCGCATTGAGCTTCAACAAACTCAGGACACAATACCAGTGTCAAAAAGATTACTATTGCAGCTATTTTTTTCATACCGTGGAGGGTAATATTTTTATGCAACATAGTAGGGAGAAATCATCAAATAGACTACAACACCCGTTATCGCTACATACAACCAAATGGGAAACGTTATTTTCGCCCATTTTCTATGCTTTTCGAATTTGGCCAAATATGCAAATGCATATGTCTTTAACACCAAAGGTATTATCACTATAGACAAGACGATATGCGAAACCAAAATAAAGAAATACACATATTTTACAGTGCCTTCACCTCCATAAGTTGTTGATTCGGCAGTCATATGATAAGCGATATACATTAACAAAAACAATACCGATAGGCCGATACAGGTCGTCATTATATTCTGGTGCAACCGCCGTTTTGCATTTTTGATGGCCCAGACCGCAATAATCAGTAGAATTGCCGTCAGTCCATTAATCGACGCATAGATAGGAGGCAAAAATCCCAAGCGCTCTACATCGGGAATCCGTATTCCGAATAGAATGGCGACCACTATCGGAACCACTATAGAAACAATGGTAATCAATCGATTGAACTTTTTTTCTTTTAAAGCTACACTGTCCATTACTCTTCCAACAATTTTTTAATGTCTTCTTTTAGAATCGATATCTGTTCCTTTTCACCATGGTCGTTTTCACCCTGAGCCTCGGTAATCGCGCCCCGATAGTATACAATTGGGTTACCATACTTATCGACCCTTGACCTTATGAATCCATTTTTATCTATCAGTGCAAACAACCCCGAATGTTCGAAACCGCCAGGAGCATCTGGCATTTCGGCGGCAAAAATATTGAAACCGCTATTGGCGAGGTCGTAGATTTTTTTCTTATTACCGGTCATCATGTGCCAGTCCATATCTGAAATCCCATATTTTTCTGCATAAGCCTTTAAAACGGAGGGAGTATCATAGTCTGGAGTAATCGAAAAAGAAGCTATGCCGAAATTTTCATTTTCCTTAAATTCTTCTTGAAGTCCGACTAAATTTTTAGTCATGATAGGACAGATAGAGGGGCAGCTTGTAAAGAAAAATTCAGCTACAAAAACCTTTCCCCTATAATCGGTATCGGTAATCAACAGACTATCTTGGTTTATAAACTCGAAGGATGGCACACGCCTTTTTTTTCCGTTCAACAACACATAAGACAGTTCGGCCGAATTGTCTTTCACGTTCATCCGGTCATTTTCGACAATACTTTCGGTTTGAATACGGTCGATTATTTTGGGAATAAAAATAATTCCGAATACCAGTATGACCAATGATACCCAAACGTATGTATACTTATTTTTCATATCGTTATAATCTTGATTTTCTACCCCAAAAAGGCTGGGATTCTAAATCATAGAATGCTCAAGCTACTTTTTTCGTTCTGCGTTGTTCTTTTTTAAAGCCAAACGGTATTCTGCCAAGATCACCTTTACGTCGTCTTCCATTTTGTTGTTCAGTTCCGCCACTGAGGTTGTATTAAAGCCAAATTTTGTGCCCTCATCCTCGTCATTGGTGCGGCCGCGAAGGTTCAAATCTTTGTCTATAATAAAAACGTAGGGAGTTCCTAAATTTTCATCAAGCGTTAAATCCGTTTTCAAATTTGAAAAAAAGCCAGCTATCGCCTCTTCATCCGCATGGATGAACTTCCATTTTTTGATATCGACAAGAGCACCCAGTTCCTTCTTTAACTCAACTACGGCATTCTCTGTTCCTTTCGGGGATATCATCACGAACTGAAAATCGTTAAATTCATAAAAACGTTTGTAAATCTTTTGGTTCAGATTGAAGGCGTTTCCTTTCTTTCCATTCACGTCGCTACCTAAAAAACCCAATATCGTTATCTTGTTCTTTAAGGAAGTTTCTTCGTCGAGAACGGTAACGTCGGTGATACTTTCAGTAAGAATCGGGAGCTTTCCAAAGTTATTGACTCCCGAGGCAAAGAATAGATAGGCCACTATGGGAAGTACAAACAATACAAGCAGAACGAAGGTCTTTTTCATCAACAAAAACTAAGTTTTCGAAGTCTCTCAGCGTATCGAAAGAATTCATACAAAAATAAAAAAGACGGTTTTGAAACCGTCTTAGTATGCTGTTAATTTATAGGATATTTTCTTTAGAAATTCCACTTTACGAATCCGTCTTTGTAGACATTATATACGTAGTCAGCCTCAAAGAGCAATATAAAGACCAAATAGGCTACGAGAAAAATTGGTGTCCATACGATAGCCCGGCGCAACGCGCTTTTCTCGTCGCGCAAGTGCATAAAATCCCACGCAATGTAGTAAGCCTTTACCAAGGTAAGAATGATAAATATCCAATTGAGCAATTTCATCCCTAAAAAGTAGGAATGTGTCAGTATGCGGGGTTTTATGATACCCAAGGCAACCTCTATCGCCGTAACGATGGTCAAAAAGATAAGTACCCCCCATATTTTTTGGGTGTTGGATTTGAACTTTAAAAGCCCTCTAAAAATTTCAAGTTTATGTTCGTGTGCCATATACTAATCAAATTATTAAAAAGATTCCCGCCCATGTCTGCCGACAGGCAGCTTCGCGGGAATGAAAAAAATTATACCAGATAGAAGAAGGTAAATACAAATACCCAAACTAAATCTACAAAGTGCCAATACAGCCCAACTTTTTCGACCATTTCGTAATGCCCCCGTCGTTCGTAGGTACCCAATATAACGTTGAAAAATATAATGATATTGATTACTACCCCAGAAAATACGTGGAAGCCGTGAAAACCGGTAATGAAGAAAAAGAAATCTGCGAACAGCCGACTTCCGTACTCATTCTGTATCAAATTTGCACCCTCTACGACCGTTTTGCCGTCTTTGATTTTCTCCAATGACTGTTCTCTGGTCAATACCGTCTTTTCGCCTTCGCTCTCTCCCTCTTGGTGTATCGCTTCCGTGCGAATCACTATATTGGAGTTGGCGATAAGGCCTTCTGTAACCTCATTCAGGGAGTAGCTTGGCCTGTAGCCCTCATCGTAATACCAAACTCCGTTTTTCTTTTCATGATTTACACGTTCCCCAGGTATGGTTTTAGCAAAATCCGCAATGGCGGCCCTTTCGCCCGTATCTGCATTCACAAACTGTAGCACCCTACCGCCTTTGGTTTCAAGCGCACCAAAATCACCTTTGATAAAGGTAGCCCACTCCCAGGCCTGTGAACCAACGAAAATAGCACCCCCGATTATCGTGAGGAACATGTACCAGATAACGGCATTCTTTTTCATTCGATGACCTGCATCAACCGCCAAAACCATGGTCACTGACGACATTATCAGAATGAATGTCATGAACGCCACATAGATCATGGGGTAATTACCGTGAAAGAAAGGAACGTGGGTAAAAACTTCATCAGCTATGGGCCAAGTTTCAATGAACTTAAACCTCGAAAAGCCATAAGAAGCCAAGAAACCTGAAAAGGTCAAGGCATCCGAGACAAGAAAGAACCACATCATCAGCTTTCCATAACTTGCTCCGAGCGGGCGATTACCGCCGCCCCAAACGTTTTCATCAGATGCACCAGTTGTTACCGTAGAATCCATATATTTTATAGTATGGTTATTTTTTACAAATTTATAGTATTCTTGTCTGAAACGAAAGTCGATACCTAGTGAAAACCGACTTTATTTCAATTTATTATCCCACGAAATACATAAAACCTATCAAATAGACCCAAAGCAAGTCCAAAAAATGCCAAAAAGTGGCACCAAGCGAAACGCCCAAATACTCATCGGGCGTATATTTTTTCTTGATTTGCTTGTAAAGTACTACCAGTAAGGATATGATGCCGGCCACTACATGAACAATATGAACGGCGGCAATCAAAAAGACATACGACAATTTGATGTTGCTCGTAGGCCCGGTGAAATAGTATCCCTGCGCGACCATTTCAGAAAAGCCTCGGAACTGAAAGACAATAAATGCAATACCTAAGGCCAAGGTGGCCAATAACCAATTAGTTGCCATCTTGTGTTTGCCTTCCTTAACCGCATTTTTAGCTAAGATATAGGTCAGACTACTTACAATAATAATGGCAGTGCTAATAAAAAAGGCCTGTGGCAGCCGAAGGTCTCTAATCCAATCTTCTCGGGTGCTGCTTACAATATAAGCGCTCGTCCAACCCGCAAAACCCATGATAAGGCTCACCATACCGAACCAGAGCATCATTTTTTTGGCCCTGTCGTTCTTTTCCTTTCTTGTACCTTGAGTTAAATCCATTTTCAGTTGTTATCAAAAGAGAATCTTGAAAATCATTAAGTCTGTGAAAAATAAAAATTCAAATCCCAATTCGAATGCCTATAAACCATTAAACAAACTTATCGACCACATACACCACTTGCATTAAAGTAATGTAGCTAACACTGGCCAACATCAATTTTCGCGCTGTCAAGTTATCCCGTTTCTCATAAAGGCGGAGCGCGAATACCAACATTACCATTCCCATTAAAAAAATAATAATCGCCGCTGGAATTGACAATTCTAACCTGCCCGTAATACCAAAAGCGGGAACTACCGATATGACAAGCATCCAAATTGTATACATAATTATTTGCAGTGCGGTGCCTTTATCTTTTTTTCCCGTAGGAAGCATTTTAAAACCTCCCTTTTTATAATCTTCGTCAAGCATCCAACCTAAAGCCCAAAAATGGGGAAACTGCCAAAAAAACTGTATCATAAAAAGTGTGCCGGGCTCGATACCAAAATCATTTGTAGCCGCTACCCAGCCCAACATAAAAGGAATGGCCCCAGGGAATGCCCCCACGAATACCGCCAAAGGCGTCTTGGTCTTCAATGGGGTATACACACTCGTATACAAAAAAATGGATATGGCCCCGAACATTGCCGTTTTCGGATTCAAAATATACAACGAAACAACACCCAATACCGTAAGGGTTACCGCGATTGCCAATGCTTTGTTTACCGACATTCTGCCGGACGGAATTGGCCGGTTTTTGGTACGGTTCATCAAGGCGTCCAAATCTTTCTCGATAATTTGATTGTACGCATTGGAGGCCCCGACCATACAATAGCCCCCAAAAGCAAGTAGCAATAAAGAAAGGGCATTGATCTGATAGGCACCGAGAAGATAGCCGGCAAGGGACGAAAAAACCACACTGACCGCAAGTCGCGCTTTGGTAATTTCCTTAAAATCGGCGAGGACCAAATTTAAAGCTGGACTTTTCGCCGTATTTACCGCAGTTTTCATTCACCTTTTTTCGGAATGCAAAGATAGTCCGCAAGCTGATTTCCTGCAACGAATCGCTTCATTTTCTGTTATGGGTCATAGGTGACGCATTTCGGCTTCGATCAGTATGGCACGTGACAGGTGAGTATCAAATAAAAAATCCCGTCTACATTAGTAAACGGGATTTCAAATATTTCTAAATTTTTCTTTATTGCAGTTTGAACGTAATCGGAATACTAAAAGGAACTCGCACCGCTCTACCACGTTGTTTACCGGGCGTCATTTTAGGAAGTTTACCTATAATACGGGCAGCTTCTTTTTCCAAATTTTTATCCGGACCCCGCATTCTTACGTTACCGATGCTACCGTCTTTTTGAATAGTGAACATGACACTTACCCTACCCTGAACGCCCATCTCTTGAGCAATTTCTGGATAGCGGAAATTTTTACCAATGTGCTTTTGCATCATTTCTTGAAAGCACGCTCTTTTATCAGGGGCGCTTTCACAGCCCGGAAAAATCGGCACATCTTCAATAACGGCGAAAGGTACGTCGACGTCTTCAACCTCTTCCTCTACCATTACATCCTCTACTTCGATTATCTCTTCTTCCTGACTGGTTTCCGTAGATTCGATAATAGTTTCTTCCACTTCTTCTTCATCTTCGACAACCTCTATAATTTCAGGTGCCGGTGGCGGTGGCGGTGGCGGTGGCGTCTTAATCTGCTCCGTCATCGGAACTTCCTCGTCCAAATCGTCATCGACATTCATCGAAATGTCATAATCGTTGGTCTCATCATAGGTTTTCCACTCCAACGCACGCCATACTACCAGCATTACCAGAGCAAGACCTATTACGAAATAAAGACCGCTATTACGACCAATATCTGCTTTCGGATTCTTTTTCGGTTCCATATATTTGATTTTAGTGATTGCTAATTTAATTAATTATTCCGTTAAAAAACAATTAATTTTTCCATTTTAACCAGTCTTCGCGCGAAAAAATCAATTTCATACCCCACGCACCGATGATAGCACCAAAACTGTTCGCGAAGGCATCGAATATATCAGCTTGCCTATCTGCTGTAATTCCATGTTGTAAAGCCTCAATAACTATTCCAAAAAGTATAGCCCCAATAACAGATAAAAGCAGTGCCCTTTTTAAGCGAAAATGCCCCTTAGTCACTTCACGGACAAATAATAGCGACAATATTACGGCAACAAAGTAGAAGGTGAAATGTACCGCTTTATCCAGATGTGGAATATCGAACTTTGGTGGGTTCTTATCCTCAAAAGAAGATAAGCTGGAAAAGGTGATGAACACCATCCAGCTTATAAATGCAATTGTATACTTTCGTTTTTTAAGCACCGATAAGGGCTTTGTAGTCTTCGGCAGACATCAGATCCTCGACTTCCGAAGAATCGCTTATTTTTATCTTAACCATCCAACCTTCACCGTAAGGGTCTGAATTGACTTTCTCGGGCTCATCTTCCAGAGATTCGTTGAATTCGATTATTTCGCCACTGAGCGGTTGAAACAAATCGGAAACCGTCTTTACGGCCTCCACGGTACCAAACACCTCTTCTTTATCCAAAGTCTCGTCAACTGTCTCAACCTCAACATAGACAATATCACCTAGCTCACTTTGTGCAAAATCGGTAATACCAACGGTGGCGATTGTACCGTCAAGCTTGATCCATTCGTGATCTTTAGTGTACTTTAATTCTGATGGAATATTCATGGCTTATTTTTTTGTTGGCAGCAAATGTAAAGGTTTCCAAAAGGATTTTCAAAAAATAAGTTCAAGCCTCTGTCCGATGGAACACAGATTACATGAATTGCTTAGATTTACGAGGGTAGTCACAGTAATCTGTTCAACCTTTCAGTAAAATAAGCTGATTGGCGCGTCGCAATAATCGGTTATGATATGGGAAAACTTTCTTGGCTCCTCGTAATTTATCAATTTCCAAAATTGTAACGCAAGGTAAAGCCGGTATTGATGGTTGTCTGCGGAAAGGCCGTTGAAACTGCAAATTGCGAGAACGAGTGGTCGTAGAAGAAGAGGGCGTTCAAGTTTTTGCTCAATGCGTAGTCGGCAGTGAATTTAATGGATAATAGATTTTGACCCGAGGTAATCTGGTTATTATCGATATCGAGATTTCTGATGATCGTAATATTATCGCGCAAAGTTACATCGGCCTTTAGATTCAGATCACCTTTTAAACGGGTCTTGTTACCGCCGATATTGGTTACAAACTTCACGTCTTTGAAGCGATAGCCCAGCCCCACCGTATATTCTCTTCCATTGGTCTCGGTCATCAAATTGTTATCGAAACTTAGGGCCAAAATACGGCTTGTACGCATTTCGGCGAGCACGCTAACGGAGTTCTTCATTTCGAAATCGACCCGCATCAGCGGATTGAACTCATCGTTAAGCACCACGTTATTCAACAAAAGGTCTGGCAATAAATCGCTGGTTTCGGGGTCAATCGAGCCGTTTTCTTTTTCCAAATTCGTTTGGAAAGAATTGATGCTGTATGCAGAACGGTAGCCATGGCTCAATGAGAAACGCTGGAATTTTTTCTTGAACCATTTGTTGCGCATCAATCCGGTATATTTCAAGTTCCAATTGGGTATCGGTATCTGCCGGAAGGCATCTAAATTCACCCGTTCGGCATCCTGACCGGTATAAGCGGCGAAAAAGGCCGGGAGCAATACATCTTGTTGGGTCTTACCATATCTCTCCGGAAAGCCATCATCATCACTGGGTAGACCTGCGGATGGATTGCCCCGGTCCGCTTCCAATCGATTCGCAATCGTGATGCGGTTTTCTTTGAATTTCTCAAAAGTTTCGGAGTCGAACTCATCACTTTTACCGAAGACCGTTCCGATCATCGAAGTCGAGATACTGAAATTACCGAATTGATTGCCTAGCGGATTTTCATTCTGTGCCCAAAGATCGACGTCATAATTTTCTTGGTAACTGGTCGAAAACTGCCGGTCGGCGATAAGGTCTATGGTCAGGTCTTTAGTTGGTATAGCGGTTGCGGTAATATTCAATTGCCTGTTAATATTCTCTATGTACTGCTCGTTAAACTCAGGGAAATCGATCAACCAACCCTTTCGCGCCGCATCGAAACGCACATCGGCCTGACTACCGAAAACAAAACCGAACGAAGGCCGTAAAGACCCTACAAAACCAACGGACTGCGTATAACCAGGAAGTACCTTTCCACTATTTTGGTTATAGTTGACGTTGAGGCGCTTGACCATAGTCAATATATCGACCGCGGTATTGAAGAGTCCACCTGTCTTTTTCTTCTGTTTTTCGGCCCCGGCCACGGGATTGCCCGCCTTATCCTTTCGAACAGGTGCCGAGCTAGCTTTCGATTTGCCATCGCGTTTCTTCAGCCCTATCATATCATAGAACTTCTGCATCGTCAAATTGGCCGTAAAGTTATGTGTACTGGCATTCTGCACCGTGTTGATCGAGGTCACTTGAAGCGGATTCGATACATCGGGGTTGGGATTCCGCTGTTCGGCAACCGCAAGATTCAACGCATCACCACCGCGCTGCCAGTCAAAGTTACTGGTATAGCTGTATTGCGCATTGATAAAGTCAAGTACGGGTATTTTGCTAAAGGGCAGTTCGTAGTTGAGTTCCAACTGTTGGGCATGGCGATTGGGTTCGCCCAAATCCCAGAACCCGTCCCAAAGCCCTAACGTCTGGTCGATTTCGGAATTGGGGTTCGTCGGGTCTTCCAAATAATTGCGTATAATATGGTTGTTGCTGGCCGTAAGGTTCAAACGCAACGATTTGGTCAGGCTGTAATTTACGGCATACTGCCAGTTGAAAAGGTAATTGCGTTGCCGTAGCGTCGGTAGTTCCAACTTATCGACACCTTCCTCGACCACGTCACGAAAACGCTGTTGGTTGAACTGACGGTTGATGTTCGAGTTCAGCGATATGCTTGTAGGTAAAAGACTTAAGTTCAAATCTTTGAGCCATTGCCAGTATTTACCGGTAAACAATGAATCTTTTTTAGCAAAAGGAGCGACCTCGACCGGGTCGAATGCGTGATTGTACACAAAACCGGTAACCACACTTTGATCCTCCAGGGAAGCAATTTCAAAATCTCTATGGTTGGTTTCGTTATAGGAATAATTGAACGTAAAGTTTTCGATATCATAGAAATTGGCGTCGGCCTCTTCTCCCCTATCCTTTCTTACCCCGATCAAGTTCAAGCTTGTGCGCTTGGTATAATCTTCTGCCTGTTGTTGTATCGCTTCTGCAGTTTCGGCATCATCGGCCGCGTCTATACGGTCGTCCAATTTTAAATCGTCATAGACCGGGTCGAACTCGGGTGTGATCAATGCTTCGGAAATACCATAATTAAAAGGAATCTGGATACCCCATTTCGGTGGAAGCAACTGCCCTACATTCACATTAGTGACCACATCATAGGAAATTGCGTCTTCACGAAGGCGTTCGTTGGGCATTTGATCGAGCGTTCCGAAACCGGAAGTACTCGTGCTGCCCGTAGCCGATACATTGGCAAAATCGGCAATATTCGCATCAAGGGCGGCAATAGCGGCCCATCCACCCTCATTATCAAGACCCGCCAAGCGCAACTCATTGAACCAAACCTCTCCTCGGGCAGGCATATTGCTTACGTTCTTGACACCGACCATCATACTTCGTATGCTACCGAGTGAAGGGTTACCACGGATTCCGATACGCAGTCTGCCAGGCGTTCGGACCGCAAATTCATCGACCGGAACAACCTCGCCGTCGATAACTTCAAAATAACGGACCTGATTTAAATCTCCTCCGGCAATCCATACCGATTTCACCTTGTTCAGGTCTGCCAGAATGATTTCCATGTCGTTGTTTTCTGGCCAAATCGCTTCCTCGGAAGCCGCATTAAAAGGTGTAAATTCTAGAGGCAATTCCAATTGATAAAAGTTTTCGGAAAAATCGGTACCTATACGGAGAAAACCTACCAAGGGATTTTCTACATTATAAGTATCGCCTTCCAATATCTTTTCGGCATGGATGAACATTTTTATTTTTTCATACTGTCGCAAGTCGATATTCAGGTTCTTAAAGACCCCTCTGGAATCTTGAGACTCTAGGTTCTCGACCACTAACGAAAGTGATTGTTCGTTCTGTTGTACAATCGTATTGTTGTTGTTCAGTTGTTCACGGCGTACTCCGGGAGGCAGTACATATGGAATCGGGGTTCGGTTCTCGTTCTCTTGAATATTGACCGCGTTCACGTCTAAAGTTGTTCCGTCGTCGTCAGTATTGGGGTCGTCGATATCAAGTGACCTAACATAGGTACGCCAATCGCCCCGCACCAAATCCAAAGTTGCAAAACGTAATACGACATCACTGGTAAAACCGGTCATGTACATGCGCATCGAGCTGATCGAACGAAAATCGGTGATACCGCCGACAGCGGCCGTAAAATCACTTAAGGGAACCTTATATTGTATCCATCGCGTACGGACCGTACTACCATCGGGAATACGGTCACCCGACAAAACCAGGGAATCTCGTATATCGGTCACGTACAAATCGTTGATATCGGTATTCGGTACAATGGGAATGCGGTATTCGTAATAACTGTTCACCGTATTCATCGTCAGGTCACGATCGATGTCCTCTACATCGGGTAATGTCGTCGAACCTCTATTTTCATTGGTTACCTGAACAGGAGAGTTCCCTTGCGGGTTGTTAAAGTTCAGGTAGCGATTTAAAATACCGCCTTCGCGCTGTAAAAAATATTCATAATTATCCAGAGCCGGATCTGCACCGTTGGCGGTTCCGTAAATCGCTTCCTCACCCGCATCGTCAAGACCATCAAAACCGACATCTTGTTGCGCACGGCTACCTTCGTCGACATCAAAGGCATATACCAATGCCTGGGTTGCCGGAACGGGACCCCAAACCGGGTTTTCAGGTTTGGTACTTCCCTCCCCGTTAATAGGAAGACCGTTCTCATACTGTTTCAAGCCGTCGGCTAGAATATCTTCGGTAATATTTCCCAAATTCAAGACCAATTCCCCAGTACTTGTAGCCGTACCGTCTTGGTACGGATCCATGACCCAAAACTGTACGAACTCTACATTGGCCTGTTCAAAGTTGGTACTGCTCAAAGAACGCATGATACCGCCCCATTTTTGATCGGCGGCTACGGTTTCGAAATTGTCATTGGCATTATAAGGTCCTTTTTGTTCAGGATAGTATGCTAAATCAAGAGTCGTCTGTTGCCTTGTCTGCCCCTGTGCAATTTCGACCTTGGGAAAGACCTCATCTACAAATATTCTTCGTGTCGTATTGCTCGAAATATCACTATCACTAATACTTGAGGGACGCTGGTTCGTATAAAATACCGGGTCAATCGTATACCAAGCCATTTTTGCCCGATTGAAACCGGTTTCCAAACCTTTTTGGGTTGGTGAATCCAGAAACTCAAGGGGCGTACTTGCCATGACCCATCCCAATGAAGAACGAATATCGATAAGTGCCTGGGCACCTTCGAAATCATCGAGATACGTAGTGGTTTCCCCCTGAAAATCGGCATTCTTTGGGGAATTCGGTTTCAACCAAGCCACTTCGCCACGTACCGAAAGGTTCGAGGGTACGTCGGTATCGATATTCGGAAGCTTGTTCACCAATCGCGTTAAAAAGGGTACTTCGGTGGAAAAGTTTCCATTAAATCCGAAAATGGTGTTGTTTACGGGCTCGACTCCGAAATTCGATTTTTGGGTCAACGGCCTTTCGTTCAAATTTAGCATGGTAGCGCCTAGCACAAAGTTCTCATTGAATTGATGCTCAACATTTACCCCGGTAAACCTTCTGGTCTGCTGACCGAATACCGCATTGTTCTCTACCGAAATGTTGATCGGGGTATTGGAGGCTTCCAAACTGGGATCGAGAATCTGTACCGTACCGGCCTGATAATTTACCGTGTAATCGATACCTTCCTGCAAGGTTCTGCCCCCTGCCGTAACGCGTACAGAGCCCCTGGGCACATTGAACGCCCCAATGGGGATACCGTTACTGCCTTCCGATTTGTACCTTCCCTTTAATAAAAATTTGTTTTTCTCAGGTTCTTGCAGGGCCGCCGCCTTGGTCAGGTCATACATGTCTTTAAAGACGTAGCGTTCTTGGTTGCCGTTGTACGTATTCTCGGCCTCGTAGTCACCCCCGCCCAATTCTTCGAAAAGATATTCCCCGAAGGGCTCCACCTTGGTAAAGATAATCTGTCCGTTTTGGGTGTCGACGGTCAGACCGGGAATAAAATCAAAGAACCCGTCTCCCCCGGGCTGCACATCATTGTATGCGTTCAAGCGGTCAAAATTGAATACGTTCAATAGGATACGGTCTTGTAGTCCATCGGGCCAAGTACCATCTTCAATAGGCGTGATATAGTTTCGCGGAGTAGGGTCGCTATAGAGGATGTTCATTTTAAAATCCTCTTGGCTCAACCGAAAAGCCCCGGTAGCATAAATATTCTTCATCATCAAGTCCCAAATCGGATCGGAAACATTGGTGATGTTACTTTTAAGCAGTTTCAGTATAAGCGTATTGTTATCGATTATTGGGTTTTCAAGCGATCCCGAGACCGTGGTCGCATCAAGACCGCCATTGGCAAACTCACCGACTTGATATACCTGTCCGTTGAAAGTATATTGATACGCTACGGCCAAAACCTCATCATTGCTCAAACGTTGGTTCAGTGATATGTAGCCCAATTGTGAATTAAAGGAATAATCCCTGTTCAGTTCCAATTTTCGGGCATTTTCCAAAAAGGCATAATCGAACCCTTGGTTGGGCTGATACCCGGCAATGCTAAAACCCTGTTCTACCGTTGCAATATCGCGAATGCTTGAATTTAGGGCGCCATTACCCGAAGTAATGAGAGCGGGATCGTAATCATTGGCATTGTTTCTTGGCAGTTCATTCAGCTGACCACCGTTTAGATTAAAGAACCCAGCGGGGGCATTCGCACCTATTCTTGTTTTATTGTCCGGCCCTGCTTGCAAGGGATCAAACTCTCCTAAATCTTGAACACCCACTACATTACGAACGTTCAAGGTTTGTTGGCTGCGGTTGGTCACCCAAACTTCAAGACGGGTAATCTGAACTTGACTTCGGATGTAGGGGTAATTAGCCAACGCCTGATCGTAATTATCCCTAAAATATTGGGCAAGAAAGAAGTGCCTGTCCTCATCATAATCCAATGCCGTAACGGAAAATTCGCTTACCGTACCACCACCTTGGGCGACTACGGTATTGTTCTGTGATTGTTGCTGTGAAAAGACGGCCGTAACCGATGTTCTGCCGAATTGTAATTGGGTCTTTACCCCAAAAAGACTCTGTGAACCCTGAATCAATGAGCTATTCAAGGGCATAGTGATATTACCGACCTCGATGGACTGAATAATATCATCTTCCGTGGGGGTAAAATCCAACTTTACGATGTTCTGAAAATCAAAGGTCGCCTCTGTATCATAGTTTGCGGTTACCTGAAGCCGTTCGCCGATTTTGCCCAACATGCTCAAACTGATGCGCTGATCAAAGTCGAACGAGGTATTGGTGCGGTTTCTTGGGGATAAAGACGGATTATCATTTTTTTGCCAGATAACACCTAAGTCCATTGCAACGGAACCTTGCGGAATGACCTCGATCGTGTTTCCGCCAAAAACGGATTGAAAGAAATTGTTGTTTACGTAGAAGTTGGGCAAAAGGTTTTTTCGTGCTTCCTCACTACCCTCTTTCTTTCCTGAATAGGCATCCGATTTTTCCTTGAAATAATCTTTTATTCCTTCTTGGCGTACGAGCTCATAATACTGTTCCGGTGTTAATATGATTGGATAGCCGATATCAAAGCTGCCTACCTTTTCGGAAAAAATGTACATTTTTAGATTGGGGTCGTAGACGTACTTGGCGACAATACTTTCGGGGTTCTCCATTCGCAGTTTTCCGAGAGAAAAACCGGTCTTTACCGAATCGACCTGCTGCTCTTGCGTATTCTCGTCATCGGTTTCTTGGGCATACGAAGTTGCCGTTAAAATCACGAAAAACAAGAATAGGAGAGTAAGCTTAAATGATGATTTAAGAATCTGGTCGGCCCCTGTTTTCAAACTTTGTTACAAATTTTTTAGCGCAAGTTTAATAATGTTCTCTACGCTGAGGGAGGAGTCTTGGGCGAGCACTTTATCTACTACCTTTTCGGCAGGTCTTCGCGCAAAGCCAAGCACCTCTAAAGCAGATAACGCTTCTTCTTTATTTGTATTGTTCGCAGGTACCGAAACTTCGCCAATATCGTATACTTTTAAAATCTTGTCACGAAGGTCAAGAATGACGCGCTGCGCCGTTTTGGCACCAATGCCCTTAATCGATTGTATGGTAGGCACGTCACCATTGGCAATCGCGTCTCGTATTTGGGCAGGTTCCAATGAGGAAAGCATGGTACGGGCAGTACTCGATCCGATACCCGAAACAGAGAGTAACAAGCGGAAAATTTCACGTTCAGACCTTTCTGCAAAACCGAACAAAGTATGTGAATCTTCCTTTACCTGAAGATGCGTGAACAGACTGATATTTTCGGAGTCGTTAAGCCTTGAAAATGTATGTAGGGAGATATTTACGAAATAACCGACTCCGGCACATTCGATAATGACGTAAGTGGGATTCTTTTCTACGAGTTTACCTTTGAGGTGGTGGATCATACTGGTGAAAGTTCAAGTTCAAGTGTCAAGTTCAAATACAAGTGTCAAGTTCAAAGTTCAAATACCCATAAGACGTTGACAATTATATATCTGACTTAGTATTTCGGTTAATGTCTAATTTACAACCTACAACCCGTTCACTCGCCACCCCTCTACTCATCACTCAGCAACCGCCGCTTTTGCATACTAAACTCTTCATCCGTTAAGAAACCTTTATCTCTAAGTTCTCCTAAGCTCGCAATTTTTTCCAAAGCATCTTTATCTTTAGTGGGAGTGGTGCTCAGTAAATCCTCTTTCGGACCTAGCAGTGTATCACTCATTTGGTAGTGATTTTGCACAAATTCCTCAAATTCTTCATGGGCACGAAGAAAAGCTAGTGCATCATGTTTATGGATTTTACCAATTTTTGTTGCCATGGTTACAACAAATTACAAAAAAAACCTGTTTTTTCCATGTTTTTAATAATTCATTATATGAACCTTAAGCCTTATATCAAATTCTTTTTTCACAAACTCAACATCAGAATATAAACTTCAAATAATGCTAAATTGTATGTTGAAATTATTTTTTTTTCTTGGAATTGTCATTATCATAAAATTTCTGCAACCAAAAAGTAGACATTTTCCAATTTACATGTCTGATTTCATCATAAGTTCCTAAAAAAATGGCTGCATGTTTCCATAGCAACCGTTCAACAAAATTAAAAAAAAGCTTGCAAACTTTATTTCAATCTTAGCTAACTATTATATAAAAGAATAAAGCAGTTCTGAGACATACATGAATCACCCCCTGCCTGGAACTTACAAAAAGCTGTACAAGAAAACAAG
>ENA-ORXM01001946-ORXM01001946.1-marine-metagenome-genome-assembly--contig:-NODE-1946-length-26133-cov-4.082246_pt1 | contig 26133 bp, 15 predicted proteins | sample MGYA00237867_ERZ511480 | MGnify/ENA primary metagenome ERZ511480 (study PRJEB26309, sample SAMN06266103) | marine metagenome | isolation source: Algal blade | place: United Kingdom:Sidmouth, United... | reverse complement strand
AGAAAGTTCAAATCTTAGATATCTTGATGCACAACCGCAAGATGTCATCTCTGTTGGTGCAAACTTGCAAAATAATCTTCCAGAGGCTGAGGAGTTTGAGTTAAGTGTTGATTTCGATGGACCTACTGATTGGTCTTCAAATATTATGCAAAGTGAAACGGTAACAGTAGAATCTGGGGAATCTTTAAGTTACCAAGTTGAATTAACTCCAGGATCTGAAGTGGGTATAGGAGAATATACTTTGGTTGCTAAATCGACAAATAATCCTGATGCTAAGCCTTTAAAATATACCATTAATGTAATTTCTGGTGTGACTGATGTCGTGATATCTAACAATGCTGCTCTAAACTACGAGCAGAATTACTTAGACGGGCTCAGTTTTGCAGAAAATCAAGGTTTTTATGGTACTTCGACTAAAACTCTCAAAGGGTTTGCTGATAATGACGCATTAAATAGTTTAAGAAATATCTACTATAACATAGGATGGACATTTCCTTCACTTACTGATGAAACAGTTGCTATGCTAGTCCCGCTTCTAGAAAGTGGAAAAAACCTTTTAATAGCTGGTCAAGATATTGGATGGGACCAATATGCTGGTCAAGGAAATGGAACAAATAATACTAGGGCTTTTTATGAAAACTATATGAATGCACAGTACATCAGCGATGGTGCAGCTTCTAATAGTCGTATTACACCAGTGGTTGCTGATGATTTTTTCGGTGCTGCAGGAGAGAGTATGATAATTGATGTATATGGTGGAAATAATGTTTATCCTGAAGAAATTAATCCACTAAATGGAGCCAGAACTGTTATTAATTATAACGGTGGCAATAAAATTGGAGGCATTAGATTTACCAATGGTGTTTTCAAGGTTGTTTATTTAGGTTTCTCTATAGAGCAATTATCAGATCAAGATGTAGCTAATAGATTGATTGATGGGGCTCATGATTGGTTTTACAACACCTCGACTAGTAATGATTATGTAGAGCAAAGCTTGGATAACATGATGTATCCCAATCCTGCAACTAATGAATTTTCAATTCAATTGGACATGCCTTCTCAAGAGATATTGTCATTTAACCTTTACTCATTGGATGGTCAAATGATTATGTCTAATAAGGTAGCTGTCGGTGAGCAAAATATTAAAGTAAACTCTTCAAGTTTACAATCAGGATTTTACATCACTGAATTAATTGGAGAGTCAACTAATTTTAGAGCAAAAGGTAAGATATCTATCCTAAAATAGAAGAATCTCATTCACATAAAGGAAATCAAAGGGGGTCAAGAAATTGACTCCCTTTTTTAATTAATGGATTGTTTAGTACAAAGATTTAAACTGACAAGTTAGCTTTTTCTCAGTGATTTGTATCATATATTGATTTACAGTGACTACGTGAGTAAAAACAGTAAAGATCGCATTACCATTCTAGTGTCATATGATACTTTAAAGTCACTTATTTTTCGGATTTTCGTATAATTCTTGATTTAAATTATACACGGTTATCATCAGTTAATGAGGTGATTTTTAGAGAGTTAATTGTTTTTTTTTTAGGTAGACTTAATGATCTTCGTTCTGAATTGAATAAAAAACAATTTTATTTCAATTTTTTGCAGCGAATTTGACAACTGATGCTTTATATAAGTACAAACACAAAACAATGCGTTTTCTAACTTTCTTATTATTAATTACATTATCCTTCTGCTCTTGTTATCAAGATGAAGAGTTAGAAAGTGAAACTACGATAACCACTGATTTACCTGAGATAATTATTGAGGAAACAGACTTATATGGTCAAGTGATTGATAATAATGGGCAAGTATTTACGGTAACTTCCCTTTCAATAAATGATAAAACTTATAACGCTTCTAGTTCTTATTTTAATCATACAATAGATAATAGTCATAAAGGAGGTCAATTTATTACCTTAAAAGATAATAATGATCAAATAACAGGTTTAGCTAATGCTTACCTCATAGAGAATGATGTGAATTACCTTCAATTTAAGGAGCTGCCTTCTAAGCAAACCGATTCTAAAACGGATATAATCAAATTATCAGAAAGTTTAAGCATTACAACAACAGGCGTGGCACTCTATGATCAAGCTGGTCAAGTAGTACAAAACGATATATTAGTCAATCATTTACAAACGAACGATGAATTCATTCTTAATAATCTTGGAACAAGCGGACTCAATAAAGATGGTCATCTCTTAGCGATTAAACCTCAAGAGCTAGTTTATTTTGATTTTAAAACAGTTGATAATCAAATTCTTGAAACGCAGTTAGATGCTGGTTTCCCAATATCTGATCTTGATGCACTTAGTGATGATTTGTTTTTCTTAGATCTAGAAAGAAACCATTGGGTGATGATTGATTTAACACAGAATGCAAAATTAGCACAAGGTTTTTATTTAATAGCTTCTTCAACAGCTGGAGTATACTTGGAAGGTCAAATCCTAAAAAGTTTGAGTCCTGTTTCATTTATGAACTTTAACTGGGAAGAGGGAGATTTTGGTCAAAGTAATTATTCTACAGGTTTAGGAAGGTGGGCGTCGGTGACACCAATAGCATCAGATGTAAATTATAATTTAAATTCTCCATGTGGGGATTTTTTACAGTCCAACACTTTAGCCGCAGCGACTGAAATGAAAACAGACTATGAAATTGATGTTGACGATAATCTAGATGACTTTGTTCAAGTAGAAACAAAAGTATTGGACTGTGAAGGTCATGTAGAATCTGTTCCCGCAATCATCATACAAAATGAAGGTCAAGATTTTGTTTATCTTTTTAATGATGATGTTATTGATACATGGATTCCCGTGTGTGATGCCGATTTTGAGCTAGGAGGTTATAATATTTTAGATGATGAAAATGGCACTCTATTGAATTGGTCATTGGGAGCGGATAATCAAATTGATTATTTGTCGAACTGTGATGATTATGAAGATGGTTATAGTTTTATTGTTATCCAAAATGATACTAAATTGTATGAGCCATTTGTAGTACAATATAATGCAGTACTTAACGAGACTAGAGTAAGTGAATTGAATGATAAAATGTGGTTAGAATTTAATGGCAATGTAAAAGGTGCTTATAGTGAAAGTGATTTGGCCGTTAAAATATCAGATCCTGATTTTAACAATATGCGTGGGTATGAAGGAGGTTGTCTCAACTCAGGATGTGGCATCGATAATTTTAGAGTGACACATTATGATGCCGGAGAAGGATGGTTAAGAATTTCTTTTTCAGGATCAATTTACATGGCAGCTTCAACAAGCACAGGGCTCAATGCAGGGGATTTTCCAATAGAAGGAGTGATCTTGCGAAAATTATAAATAAAAGACACCGACTTAAAATATTTTATTCTTGACAGAAATTGACATCATACGAGGATGTAAGGCCCAAAAGCCAAAAGCATACAAGGCTCTAGTTGATACGTATTCAAATCATCTTTTTTCGGTTTGTAAAAGATATGTTGGAAATAGTGTTTTGGCTCAGGACTGTCTACAAGAATCTTTGGTTCAGATAATTCAAAAGATTGATTTATATGAGGAAAGAGGGAAGTTTAAATCCTGGATGAGTACAGTTACAGTTAAGAAGTGTTTAGACATTCTCAGAAAAGAAAAAAGACACAGAAGTGCAGACATGGAGTTTATTGTAGAACCAGGTGTTGATGAAAATGTATCTTTTGAATTAGAGATGAAAGATGTTTTGACGTTTTTAGATACAATTCCATCACAGTACAGAATAGCCATAAATATGTTTTTGATTGAAGGTTATTCTCATAAAGAAATAGGAGATCATTTAGAAATCTCGGAAAGCAGTTCCAGATCTCTTGTTTCTAGAGGAAGAAAAATGATAGTTGAAGCATTTAAAAAAAGAGAAATTAAGGTTTCTTATATAAACACTGATAGAAAACGAAATAGAGATCTCAAAATTGTAAGAGGCTAGAACTAATATGTTTAATATGAAAAATTTACATCACACAGAGGAAAAATTTAAAGACATCCTGGAGGATGTGTCCTTTAATGTTGATTCTTCTGAAATTTGGGCGGCTATTAGCGACCGTTTGCCTAAAGAAGAAAAAAGAGAAAAACCTTTTTGGTTCTTTTTTACATTGGCATTAGGCTTTTTATTGGTAGCTGGGCAAATGATATATTTTGCTACAGCCAATAGTGATGATTTTTCTTCTCAAATTGTCAGTGAAAACGAAGCTGTTCAGACACAACTAAATTCCTCCATTGCACTAAATATTAAAGAGAAAACAATAGATGACTCGTCCACCAATTCAATAGATAACAAACAAGTAAAACAAAAAAGTAATTTAAATAAAAATCAATTAGATCTTCAAAGTCAATATAATAATTCTATTCCTAATGCGGCTGAAACTTTACCAATCAGTCAAATGACCTCTGCAAATTACACAATCCCAAATATCGTAACCCCTACAATTACTAATAATCTAGAACAGCATACAAATACTATTTTTAAGGGGACTTCTAAAAATACTAATAAGATATTTGAAATATCTGAAGACAATAGTCTTGCGCTTACAAACAGCTTGAAAGCTGAATCTATTTATGAAGATAGCCAAGTTGCAATTGTTCAGGATTTTGATTTATTACCTACACTTTCAAACATTAAAGCTTTAGAGTTTTTAAGAACAGAAAAAGATATTCAAGCTCAGTTTGTTAAACCTTTAAATAAGTCTGCTAAAAAATTGGCTACTTTCTATTCTTTAAGAACAGGATTGAATTTATCACAATCTTCATATAGTATTATTTCGCCTGATAATGATCAAATTGATTTTTCTTCTGAGAAGGATTTGATTGGGCACTCCACAGACTTTTTGTTTGGATTAGAAACATCTAAAGGATGGCGATTGTCTACTGGTATTTCTTACAGTTATACTGCAAGTAGATATGCAAATAGAAATCAGACAAGTTATACGCAACTTGTTGAAGGCGTCGAATCGACTCTTATTACTGTAACAGGACAAGAAATACCTCAGTTTGGTCAAGTTATGCAAACTGTGACATTAGATGAAGAATTAAGATGGCACAGAAGACACAAATCTTTTGATCTTCAGGTGATTTTAGGTAAACAAGTTTTTGCCTTAGGCAAGTTTTCAGTTAATGCAGAAATCGGTGGGTCAATCAATTTGAATACAAGTAACAGTGGGTATTATTACGATAATACTACTCAAATTATAACAAGATTTAATCAAGGAGAAGAAAATCCTTATAAAAATAATACAGGCGTTAGGCTTCATACAGGAGTTGCTCTTGAATACAAGATCAATCAGTTGAGTGTAGGGCTAAATAGTTTTTACAGAACCATTCCAAATTCTATTACACAAAACAATTTATTTAACTTAAAGAAAAATCAATTAGGTTTGCAACTGAATTTAACCTACAGACCTAACTGGTAAACGCTTAAACTTAATCTAAAATTATTATGAAGAAATTTTATTCTAATAAGTTTTTCTATTCTTTGTTTTTGAGCATGATGCTTTTCATGGTCAATGGTCAAGGAGTAGATTTCTCAATCGTCAATTCTGATGTTTTTGAGCCCGGCACATCTGTGGAGGTGAATGTAAATGTTAATGGTTTTGTTGATGTTGCTTCCATGCAGTTTTCTCTTAATTGGGATGCTAATGTCTTGGAGTTTGAAGAGATAGTGGAATTAAATTCAAATCTATCAGATTTGAGTAATTCGAATTTTGGGCTACCTTCAACAGGATTGGAAGCAGGCAACTTAAGATTCGCTTGGTTCCCATTTGGTATTTCAAGTGAGACTTTAGCGCCAAGTTCATCCTTGTTTACTTTGAAATTTAAAGTAGTAGGAGAAGGTTGTGATCAAACTGTTATTGAATTAGGAGGGGATTCTGCTTTTCCTGTAGAAATTTCGGATTCTCAAATCAATCTAATTCCTCATACCACTCAAAACTTACAGGTAGCCGTTTTAGGTTCTGATTGCAGCCCTTTTGGTGGTAGTGTTGATTGTGGGACAGCGGTTGAAGTCAATTCCAACCCATTTGGCTGCTCTGCTAATTTAGACGCCACTACTATTAATGTATTTGCAGACCAGTCTTTATATACAGATATTACATTTACACCGAGCACAGTCACTAAAAGCCAAGATGGTAGTTATACTCCATGCTTAGTCAGTGCATTTTTAAATGGCGTTGAGCACACATGTGTTGTCTATGTAAAAGTAATAGATATTACTCCCCCAATTCCTGTAGCGAAGCAGAATATTGTTATTTCACTAACAACTACTCCGGGTTCTTCTTTTGGTAATGCAAAATTATTTGCTCAATCTGTAGATAATGGTTCTCATGATGGAGATTGTGGTCCAGTAAGAATTGTTATTAGAAGAACGGATAATTCTGCCGCAACTTGTAATAATTTAGGGACCTTTGACGCAACCACTGGGGAGGCGCATAACAATAATAATACTTATTTTAATTTTGAAGATTTAGATGATGCTGAACAACCAACGGATCATGATATTAATGATACGGATAATGGTGATTTTGTTAAGTTTTGTAACGCTGATATAGATGGACCTTTAGGTGTTGATGAGGATGGTGATGGTGAAAATGATTATGCATTGATACCAGTTGAGTTAGGTGCTTGGGATGATGCCAATAGTGATGGTTTTGTAGGTAATGAAGGAGACTTGTTTTCTTCTACTTGGGCAACAGTAAGACTTGAAGGCAAGGTTGACTTTAATACAACATTGGTTTGTAATAACATGGTAAATATCAGCACTGACCCATGGAATTGTGACGTAACAATTACGCCAGATATGCTTCTTGAGGGTGGTCCATATGATTATTCTGTGATGACTGTTAGTCCATCAAATCTTGATTCTGATGATTTAGGAATTTTAACCACAGTCACTGTAACACATACGCCAACTGGTAATACGTGCTGGGGGGAAGTTCGGTTGGAAGATAAAACACCTCCCGTTGTTGTATTTAACCAAAAAGTAATTTTGACAGTTGATCAAAATTGTCAGGCTACATTAAATTTTACAGATGTTGATAATGGCAGTTATGATGGTTGTACTTCAATAGTGGGGTCTCCGAGTAGCATATCTTTGAATGAAAATGATTTAGGTGTACATGACTTCATGTTTACTGTAACTGATGAAAATGGTAATTTTAATCAATCATTTGTTACAGTTCAATTGTTAGATGGAAGCGGGTTCTGTTCTGGCACTGGTCAAAATAATGATCTAGAATTAATATTGGAAGACAAAGTTGTGGCTGGTGGTACTAGAACATGTGTTTCACTGAGAGCAAAGAATTTTAGAAATATAACTTCTTTTCAAGGTAGTGTGCAATGGGATCCATCTGTCGCAATTTTTGATGATTTCTCAAATGTCAATTTACCAGGGTTTAATCCTGCTGGAGGGTCAAACCTTACAGCCATAGATCAAGGCGAATTGAGCTTTCTTTGGTTTGATCAAACTGGACAAACACCATTGTCTATATCTAACAATGGGTTGTTGATGGATTTTTGTTTTGATGTTATAGGATCAGATGGTACCTCAACTTTTATTTCTTTGACAGATGATCCAGTTGTCATTGAAGCAGCCTCAGATAATGAAGTTTTTGATCATATTGTAACACAAGGAAGTATTACTGTAAGCGGACAAGTTGATTGTTCAAATGATATTAAAAAACCAACTCCATATTGTATTAATTTATCAACGGCGCTTACTGAAAACGGTTCAGTTGAGTTATGGGCTGCAGATTTTAATCTTGGTTCATTTGATGATTGTACTGCAGAACCTGATTTAAGATTCACTTTTGATGATTTAAATCCTTCTAATAATCCTGAATTTGATAGTGGAGCAAATTCAAGTAAAAAAACATTTACTGCAATAGGTTCAGTTACGCTTCAAGTACCGATTTATGTTTGGGATGAAAGTGATAATAATGATTTTTGTATGGTAAACGTACAGTTGGTTGAATCAGAAACTGGTGGTAGCGGAGATGTGGAGTTCGTTTTTCCGCATGTAAATGCCGCACCACTTAATACGGTTTGTTTGCCATTATATGTGAATAACTTTAAGGACATTGTAGCTGCACAGGGTGCTGTTTCTTGGGACCCAAGTGTATTAAACTATAAAAATGTTGAAAATTTCGGTTTACCAGGTTTGAATGAATTCGCTTTTGGAGATGGGCAAAACGGATCTCTTAATTTTGCTTGGTTTGAATCATCTGGTCAATCATCAGCAACTCTTACCAATGGTGCGATTTTTTGTGACGTGTGTTTTGATGTTGTAGGAGATAATGGAGATTTCTCATCAGTAAAAGTAGTTGATGGCACTCCAGCGTTTATAGAAGTAGTTGGCGAGAATAATGTTATTCTAGAAGTTAATTCTGTAGGTGGTAGTGTTACTGTCGGAGATGGTGAAAACTGTGATTTTACTGAGGCTGATATAGTATGGCCTTTAGCTGTAATAAATATTGATGCACCAACAGCGACAGAGAATAATATTTTATCACTTGTTACGCCGAGTAACTTAGTTTCTATATTTGGGTTTTCTACAGAAGAAGTTTCGCCTACATTCGATAGTGATTGTGCATTAGTTGGTTTTACTTATGATGATGATTTATTCATAGAAGTCGGTGGAAATGGAGCAGATACTTATAAGATTATCAGATCATTTACTGTTCTTAATTGGAATACAGGTGATGTATATACTTTTGATCAAGTAATTAAAACATTTGCTTTAGAGGATTTTATTTGTGATACTGAACCGAATTCTTTTCAATTAGGAGATTGTGATTCAGGACATAGTGATACTGATGATGTTGAATGGCCCGATGATTTGGAAATTGCAGATCATAGAATTCTGCCTGATGAGTTGGTTAGTATTTCTGGTGTTGATGTTGAAGATTCTAAACCAATATTTTATAATGAACCAGATGCATACTCTGCAACATATGCAGATGTCATAATAACTCTAGAAGAGAAGTTATTACAATTTAATAGATGCTGGACTGTCACACGTGATGATTTACCAAGTGCTGAATGGGAGTATTGTCAACTCATCTCAGTAGACTTAACAACATTTAATCAATTGGTTACTGTAAATACATTACTTAATAGACCAGTGCCTAATGTTAATTTGGTGGGACAATTATTGACAGATGAAAATGGATCTGCGCTCACTGAAGAGGAAGTTGATCCTAGTAAAAGTGATCAAGCGAGAAATGGACTGAACATAAAAGACATTGTAATGGCAAGACAATATATTTTGTCAGGTATATCAAACGGTGATGTAGATGATGCGATCTTAGAGCAGGTATTAGATTTGAATAATGATACTAATCTTTCAAATTTAGATCTTACTATTTTAGAGCGCATCGTTCTAGGATTAGATAATAATACAAGTTCAACTTGGGACTTTATCGAGGTGCCTCAGCAAAATGGGATGGGCTTAGATGTAAAAGCACATTACATAGGATTGAAGCCAGGAGATATTGATGATACTGCGGATCTAGATGGCAGTTCAAGTTTTGAACGTACTGAAAGACTGGTGATGGTTGATCAAGTTGTAAATAATGGTGAGTTTTATAGTGTGCCAATTTATCTTGAAAATGGAACAGATACGCGTGGTTTAGAGTTACGTTTAGAATTTGATGCTGAATCAATTGACATAATTGGAATTACCTCTCCTGAGTTCTTTGGAAATATCAGTTGGAGTCTATATGATGGCAACAAAATTGTAATGTTGCTATCCAACGATGACAGTTCATCTGTTTTTGTAGATGATATAACACCTATATTAAATATTGAAATTGCTGCTAAAGAGAATGCACTGCTCAAAGATTTAATTGAATTGTCAGAAGATGATTATTCATTCATACTAGATGAAGAGTTCAGATTAAGAGCGATTGAAGGTATTTTTGAAGGTCAGATAGGAGTATCTGCTACAGATTTAGATGCGCAATTAGGATTTAAGGTTTATCCAAATCCAGCTTCTTATAATGTGATTATTGATGCATCTAAAGTATACGAAAGTGGAGATTATTTATTTGAGTTATTTGATGTAACTGGACAACGCGTATTGTCACAGTTTAATGCCAGTCGAGTAGAGGTGTCTGATGTTCCTAACGGTTTATATATTTATAAATTGAGAATAAATGATAAAGTACAAGCGGGCAGGTTGTCCGTTCAAAGATAAGAACTAAGAGGGTTCGATACATTCTAAAAACGTCATTCAGGGAAACCTGAATGGCGTTTTTTTTTAACTAGTATGTTTGATGCATGCATAGCTTTTCTAACCAGCTGAGACAAGCTCTAATATGTCCTTTCCGTAGTCTTTAAGTTTTTGTTGTCCTATACCATTGACTGAAAGTAATTCATGATCGTTTTTAGGAAGGCTTGCTGCAATCTGCTTTAGTGTTTTATCATTCATAATAATATATGAAGGGACATTTTTCTTGATCGCAATCCTACGTCGCCATACTTTTAATTTTGAAAACAAATCATCATCAAAATCTTCAATAGCAATTTCAGTTTTTTGAGGTTTGACTTTTTTGATTTTAGATACATCTTGATATTCAGCCAATTCAACTTTTAAAGTATTGTCTAAAACATCTTTGGATAGTGGTGTTACTTTTAATTTAGAATAATCTGAAAAGTCAATTTGGATAATACCTTGATTAATCATTTGGGTAATGTAGCTACTCCAATGTTTGTACGGCACAATACGACCAACGCCAAATGTTTTTATTTTATCTAATCCGATTTCAGTAATCTCTTTTCTGTAAGAACCTCTCAACATATCAATCAGCAAATTCATGCCAATTCTTTCTTTACACCTGATGATACCAGAGATAGCCATTTTGGCATAGGTTGTACCATCTAGAATTTTAGGTGGAGTGATGCAATTGTCACAATGACCACAAGGTTTACTTCTGTATTCTCCAAAGTAGTTTAATACAAAATTGGTTCTACAGTTTTGGGAATTGGCATACTGCCACATCCGCTCTAACTTTGCGGTTTGTACTTTCTGAAAAGTAGGATCGCCTTGACCTTCATCAATAAATTTTTGAAGATTTAAAAAATCTCCCCAACTGTAAAATAACAATGCTTTTGCAGGCTCTCCATCGCGACCAGCTCTGCCTATTTCTTGATAATAGCCTTCTAAGTTTTTAGGCATTGAATAATGTATAACCCACCTAATATTAGGCTTGTCTATGCCCATACCAAATGCAATCGTCGCACAGACTATTTTAATATCATCTTCTGTAAACTTTCTTTGAATGCTGTCTCTTTCATTTGCATCCATACCCGCATGATAGAAAGCAGCGTTAAATCCTCTAGCTATCAATTTGGAGGCTACACTCTCTGTGTTTTTTCTGCTTAAGCAATAGACTATTCCAGATTGATCTCTGTGTGTATTGGCCCAATCAAGAATTTGCTGAATTCTCTGTTGACCAGGTCTAGCTTCAACTGAAATGTTATGACGTTCGAAACTGCTGAGGTAGGTTAACGCCTCTGGTAACTTTAACTGTTTGACGATATCTTTTTGTGTTGCAAAATCTGCAGTTGCTGTTAATGCAATGATATTAGTCCTAGGAAACTCTTCCTTCACCGCTTTAAGGGCTACATAATCTGGCCTAAAGTCATTGCCCCATACTGAAACACAATGGGCTTCATCTATGGCAAAGAAACTGACCTCTTGTTGCTTAAGATAAAGAATGAAATTTTCTGCAAGAAGCCTTTCAGGTGAGACATACAGTAGTTTCAATGTGCCTGATTCGATGTTTTTGTAGATTTTTTGTCGATCCTCAGCGACTACATTACTGTGTAATGTCGCGGCATTTATACCTAATTGTTTTAAAGATGCGACTTGGTCATTCATTAAAGCAATCAAAGGAGAAACAACTACAGCAAATCCATCGCTTACAATAGCAGGAATTTGATAACATAACGACTTTCCACCGCCAGTGGGCATAATAACAAGACAATCCTCTTTTGCAATGACTTGATTTATAATATCTTCTTGTTCAAACCTAAAGGATGAATATCCAAACACATCCTCTAATGTCTTCTGTATCTTTTGCTGCATGCCGCTAAGTTATGGTTTCTATTATATATATAATTTATTTATAGAAAGGTAAACTTGTATGAATGAATATTTTATGATTAATGAAGGCACAATATTATGAGTTTATGATCCTGCACAAGCTGATAAAATGATTGCATTAATTTCCTTGTCCTCTTATACCGTGCAACTACAATGCACTTTGTTTTCTTTATTAGCGTCACATTCCAACCAAAGATTGATAATAGACATTAAGAACAAGAAGGTTCTGCTAGTCCATTTTAATTCAAATATCATTAATCTAAAATTATTCAAATGACGCGTACAGAAATGATTACAGCAATTCGCTCTATTATTAAAGGTAATAGCATTCGGGACACTAAAATTCCAGCTACAGAAAAAAATATTATCCAATGGCAAGAATTACAACAAGAAATGCATACAGGATATGCTATTGATTTACCACAAAACATTAGAGCCTAATGATACAAACTAAAGCCATAGAAAATTTAAGTATAAATGCCTTTGAGATCGATGAAAAAGAAAATGGTGTACTTGTATTGCAACATCAAGTTGATCAAGCCAATCAAAGTAGCTTTGGAAAATGTGAGTTAGAGCTGTCTTTGTTTTTACCCTACAAGACTATTGAAAAAATTATAAAAATAAAGGAATTTAAAAGTTATTCTGCTTTTCGTACTTGGATTGAGAGAGTTGTGGTAAAACATAAAAGTATACATCCACTTCGAGATTTTGTAGCGAAATATAAATTAGCTTATGAAATCAAACTTGAGTAATGTTAACCTGATAAAATCCATATCAAAGTTTATCAATTCATAACTAGGCATTCATTGTAGAACAAGCATTAGTAAACTACATGTAGTTATTGTTTCGCCTTTTAGGCCCTTCTTGTGGAGGGTCTTTTTTGTTAAGGATTATTATAACTCTTGTTAATTTTAGCCAATCACTTCATGTAGAGAATACTTTCTTCCTCTCCGTCAAAAATTTATTTTCTCTCAACTGTTTACCTTTTTCATGTTATGACCATTAGTAGTAACTAAAATCATTAAACATGAATCACCTCCGTGTATTCCTCAGATTTCTATTCTTTTTATTATTGTTTGGGACAGGTTCCAAATTAATTTCTCAAAATTGCTTGACTTCATTGAATAAGGGAACGAATGGAGTTGATCTTATCGGGACAGATTTAAATTCTTGTTCAAGTTATCATGATTCTGCTTGTTTGTTACAAGATGTGATGGTTGATGAAGGGTATAATTTTGAAATATTTGAAGCTTCTTTTTATCACTTGTCTCAATTCTTTGGGGACTTTGATTCATTTATTAATTTCTAAAATCACCTAACCATGAGAAAGATGAATACTAAATTTATATGTCTAATTACATTTTTGATTTTCTTTAGTTTAAATTTTAATATCTCTCTCTTCGGTCAATGCTATGAGAACTTGGGAGAGATGAGTGGAATTGTTGTCAGCAGTAATCAATCAGACATTGAAACTGCGGCATGTTCACTTCGTGATGCATTACCTCAAGAGTATAGGAATGATTTTAAAGTGTTTGACTTTGGATATTATTCGCTTAAAGAGTCTATGGGTGAGGTTGATGCGATTTGGGATTCAAAGATATTAGAATCACAATCCAAGGCTTCATACTTTGTATTGTTTGGAAAGTTATCCAATAGTAGTGGCATGTATAATTCCTATCGTGTATCAGTATCGATGCCACCAATATTAGATGAGGGTTGTGCTAATAACTTAAGTCGGAGGATAGCAGAAATCGAAAGTATATTAAGTTCTGGAACAAGTCCATTTAGTTATGCAAATAAAGCGGTGGAATCGTTGGAGGTTTTAGAATCTTTTGGGACGTGTGAGATTTGTGATAATTACGATGAAGATGGAAATCCTATTGATGATGATGGAGACGGCTTTGCTAATTGTGATGATTTTGATTGCTTGTATTTACAATTGTCATCTAATCTTAAGGGAGAGTCCTCAGGCGTCAAGATGAGTTTTACAGGATGTGTTGTGTTGACTCAAGAGGAGCTTGATATATTTAGTGCGAATGAAGATTATATAGTTGGTTTTGGATATGAAAGTTCAGATGAAGTTTTAGAAGAGATAGAGGCGATTGGATTAGCAACTTGTTTAGCATCGGCAATGATTTCAGTAGTAATTGATTATGGAGCATTTTATATTGAAGATTATTTGACCACTGATAATTTTCCTTCACTATTCAGTTCAGCAAGTGTGGCGGCAGTTTTTTCTAATCATGGATTTTCCATAACTGGTAATGCTGCTTTTAATTGTGCAGCCGCAGCTATACCAATTACGCCAAAGGTAAAAAGGTATTTGAATTACTCTATTTCTTTTGGAGTAGCCTTTATAGACGCTTTTGAGCGTGAGTATAATTTACACAATGATGAAAGCACTTCTGCTGTGTCAATTATAACAGAGGAAATGGATTGGTCAAAAGTTCTTTTTCATACAGGCATAGGAACCTTAATAAATATTGTATTAAATGAAGCTTTTCAAAGGCTTACTCCGCATGTAAGTAATCTGTGGAACAGCAATAAGGGCAAACTAATTGATAAGTTTGATGAATACTTTCGACCATTTTGGAACGATATTAAAGAAGCTTTTAATTTAAATCCTGCAAATGGAATTGAAGAAGCGGTAAGAACCCTACGTAATAAAGTGCCGCAAGAAGATTGGGAAGAATTTATAGACGCTTTTGGCAATATACTTGATAATTATACAAATGTAAAACGGATTGGTTCTTATGGACCTGACGTACAGCCCTTTAAAATATCAAATTTAGTTCGAACTCATCCAGTTCCAAGACCAGGTAATGAAAGTAGAATACCAGAGTTAGTAAATACATTTTCTACTATCGGATACAGATTAAATAAAAATGATGCTATTTTGGCAATTACTCTGCCAGATGGACTAAATTAATTTATAATGGGAATCATAGACTTCAGGCAATGATTGATCTTGACCAAAAAATTGTTCCTGTTAACTTATTGACTTTTGATGATGCTAATACGGCATTAGGATCAATTAATGTTAAAATGTTTGCTGAAGTATCGAGATTAACAGGATTTTATAACGGACTTCCAGTGCCACATGATGATCCTGCCTATATTGTGGTTTTAGCAAGGAACTGGCTTGATAATAATTTTCCTGGATGGAATTAATAGATATGAAGTATTACTTAGAATTAAGAATAAATGAATTTATAGATCCTAATAGCCTTGATGTTGTTATAAGAAAACCTCTTGATGAACTTTTAGGAGATATAGGAAGTGTTAGTTTGGCTGTACCAGAGTATCAGTTTTATCAATCTTCAAAAGGTGAGTTACTTGAATTGAAACTTGATGAAAAAGTTTTGTATTTTAAGTACATCAAAGTGTCTATTTTATTAACAGGATTTACCAAAGGGATAGAGTTAATTAATCTCTTCTTGTTAGAAAATAATTTAGCAAAAAAAAGTAAACTTCTTTTTGCCGATCAAAGGTATAATTTACTTGAATTGGATTTTTTGGGATCGAAAGACTCCCCTAGCTAATTGCTGAATTTTCTTTTTAGTAATAAAAGCATCAAGAAACACTTTAACGACAGTAATATCATTATCGGGGAGTTTCTCAATTCATTTAAACAAATTGAGGAGCCTTTGTATTTGAGGTGGACATAAGCGATATCATCAGAGGAACCATTCATAAGAAGTCAGCAGAAACTTCTAAGGCATTAGCAATCTTAGAAAGCACAGTAACAGCAAGCATAGCACATTTATTCTCCTATCTCCCTATCTGTGTATAATGCATACCAACGACATCGGAAAATTCCGATTGAGACATTTCTTTCCTAGCTTGTACTTTTTTCAGTCTTTCTCTTTAGCTCATGCTATAAAAAGATATTATTGAAAACTTAGAGATACCGAATACCCAAGGGAAAAGCAATTATCATAATGCTATGGCGCATATTAAAAAGTACTAAAGCTTATTTAGTTTTTAATATAATGATTGCGAATATGCATATTGATATTTTTCAAACTTTTTTCTTAATAGAGAAAAGTGGCATAAAAACAGCCTTTCCATCCTCAATACTCTCTCGAAATATTTCATCACTCCTGAGCGTAACAAAAGAATTAACTGTTCTTTCCGTGATGACAAGACACCAATGCATAATTATAAATTAACGAATATCGTGGATTGCTTCTTGTCTAACTGTAACTACTTGGAAAAGCCATCGACCATAACGACTTCATCACTCTCAAAGAGAACTGCGAGAAACATGAGCCTTTAGCAGCTTTTCAGATCTGTGATAAACTACTACATCTAAAGTATTAGAATGCTTTAAAAAGAAAACCTAATTTATAAATTAAGATAATTCTTTACCACTTTTTCCCCTCCATCAAAATTTATTTTCTCCCAACTGTTTACCTTTTTCATGTTATGACCATTAGTAGTAACTAAAATCATTAAACATGAACACAAAATTTTTTACGTACCATTATTTGTGCATTTTGCCAATAATGTTTTCGCTTATCTTTGCGCCTCCTCAGAAGGATGATAAGCACTCTTTTTTAGATGATTGCGCAACTGCTACTCCGATCTGCAAATTATCGGAATATCATTTCGATTTTACAGATGGGAATGGTGAGAATGAAAAAGAGCTGGATCTACAAGACAGCTTTATCGAAGAAACAGAATCCGTATGGTTGAAGTTTAGAGCTCAATCCAAGGGCAGCCTTGAGTTTATAATTGTACCTGATCAAGAGGATGACGATATTGATTTTGTACTTTATGAATCTGCACTAGATAGCCCTTGCTCTAGTAAAAAGGCCATGAGAATTATGGCATCGGGTACAACACTGGGCGCAGAAGTCAAGCAATGTTTAGGGACAACAGGATTGCGTCATGGCAGTATTGATGTCACTGAACAAAGAGGTTGTTATGCATTTAGTGATAATTTCTTGAGCCCTGCAGAACTCACAAAATCAAAAGAATACATTTTGGTAGTCAATAATTTTAATTCTCAAGCAGGGTTTAATATTATTTTTTCCAGTACTGATGGACTAGAATTAGAAGATAATTGTACCCAAAAAGAATTTACAAACAACCTAGTTGTATATCCTAATCCTGCTCAAGATCTTCTATACATTTCTCTTGAATCAGATGAGGTAAACACACAGGAATCAATTGTGCTTTATGATTTATTAGGAAGAAAAGTTATGTCGCATTTGGTAGATGTTAATACAGAAACTTCCATTGATATTTCCATGCTACCACCTAGCCAATATATTATTAGAACAAAAATGAAAGATGAAATTTTAGTCAAAACATTTATAAAAGAGTAATCTTTCCAATCATTATTAAAATTAGTAATCATGAATAAAACAACTTCCATAAGTTTGTTCATGTGCCTTGTCTTAATCATTTTAATTAATGGCAATGCATTTGCACACGCTACAAAAATCAAATACAATAAGCTATCTCCTGAAAGAGATACCTTATTGGACAAAGGGCTGAATACAGAGTGGCCGGATTGTCCTTCAATCAAAAAGATTGACTCCAAACAACTTTCAGATTCTGAAATATTGTTTGTTTGGGAATCAATATTAAGTGAGAATATGGAATTTCAAGTTGAAATTTTAGAAGGCTCAAACAAAAATTTAATCGATAGATCTGTAACCAATACCAATAGTTATTACCACAGGTTCAAAGAAAAAAAAGCAGAATTTTACTTCAGAGTAAGAACCATGTGTTATGCAGAAAACACCCAAAAAATAATCTATGGAAACTGGATGGAATTAAATGTCATTTTATCAAATGGATCGGGTGCAGGGAATGGTGATCTTTGCGAAGATCTTTTTGATTATCTCGATTTTAATACACCATCAAATGGTGACGCTACTTTTGAGTTTATAAATTTGCCCATAGATGTTATAGGGGAGGTAGATGTTTGTTACACAGATACAATAATGTATGTTACAAGCTGTGAGACATTAAATTCTGCTACAGGCGTGCCACTTTCAACACCACAGGGATATCCACTTTTTTTAGAGAATATTTCATTTACAACTTCTAACCAAACAGTGGAGTGCGAAGATCAAAATGTATATGATTACGGCTCTAGTTGGTGTGCTAATTTGTTGGATGCGGTAGGATTCCAGTTGTCTTATGAATCAGATACACTCAATGGTGTTCTACAAACCAATGTTCAGGCAAGTATGGATTGGGGAGGAGATGGTACAATCACAATGACGCAAGGACAACAAACAGAAACAGTTTCTGGTAATACCATGAACTTTACAGGAACGGGTTGTGAACCCATAACTGTTGGTGTGTCAGCTACTGGTCAAGGCAATGGCGGTGGAGAAGGCTGCTCATTTAGTTTTGATCCTTGTACGTTGCCACCTGTTGGACCACCAGATCCACCTTGTCCGAATCCTCCTTGCGGACCTAGTGATCCACCAGATTGTGCGGATATCAATGTAAATACCTTTGGATATTCAAATACTGGGGCACAAAACTTATCTGGAACTGATATGTGTTTTGTCAGCTTTGACAGTGATCTCAATTTAAGTACAACTGCTGAGTTTGTAATGAATGGTGCGCTACAAAGCACATCAGTTAATAACAGCTCCGGCTTGATAGCGGTACCGCCTGGAACCACCTTGAATCTTATCCAAGAAATTAATTATACAGATCCAAATGGCAATTTACAAACCTTAGATTGTAGTACGAGTATCGTAATGGATTGCAGTTTTGATGATTTGCCACCCGATGATGGTGTAGCCTGCGATGCTGTAGATTTTATACAAAATGGGTCTTGTCAATTAGCTTGGACACTCAATAATCCAGACGCTAGTGTTTTTATGAGTGTGACAAATAATAATGGCGCAACAACTCAAATTGACATGAGTGAGACAGGTGCTTTAAATGAAATAGGTTATGTCACTTTTGCAGAATATTTTGTTTACATCCCCAATGAAATTCCTGGTGAGGAAATAATGGTCTATTGTTCAGTTGATTTAGACCCTTGTGTCGATGACCCAGATAATGATGATGAGGAAGACGAAGAAGAGGATGATGACGAGGAAAATGAAGATGGTGAATATCTCTGCGAATTCATAAATTATACAATTGATTCCACAAACTTTTTACCTGAGTATCAAATCTCTTGGCAGTTGTATGATGCGACAGAGATTGAAACAGAAGTAAGTATCGATGGTGTCATGGAATATGTTACAACATTGCAATCTGGTGATATAAATTTATTACCGGGGCAAATGCTTTCTTTAGATTCAGAAGTGGTCAGTCAAGGTTTAAAAGGTCAATGTAATTTTAGCTTTGTATGTCCAGAATCAGAACCTGAAGACGAATTGGATCCTTCAGTGATTTGTGCCTATTTCGAATTGCTTACTGCTGAGATCAATACCGAAAATTCTTTAAATTTTACAATAGCGGGATCGCTGGAAGGTCATATCATGAATCACCTTGAAGAGTTGGATGTAACCATTGATCAATTAGAAGATTATCTTTCTCAGATTGAAAGTATGGATTTAAATCTGAGTTATGTCAATAAAGATTATCCTAATGGTAATAACTTAAACTTAAATATCTATGACAACCCTAATGGCGATAACTATAATGGATCTAGCTCTTTGTTTTTTGACCCTATTAACTGGACGTACTTTTTGGATAATATTTCAACTATAGGATTGTCAGGTACATTTGAACTTTCATTTGTGGATATAGAAGATAATGAATTTACTTGTAATGAATTACAATTGCCAGTTACAGAATTAGAAGAGGACGAAGAGGAAGAAAATGAATTTGTTCAGCTCAATTGTGGTGATGATGTGGATACGACATTCAGTTCAGAAGTTTTGTATGAAGGACCTATAGAAGGTAAAATAATTACTGCTTTTGGATTTCCAATATTAGTGGATAATGCTTCAGGCAGTTCTAGTCCTTATTCTGGGACGGGTATTATAGGATTGCCATTGGGGCAAGCTCAAGTGACTGTAGATCTTATTGATATTGTCGTCAACGAAAACTTAAAAGTCATTGAGGGTGAGGTGGGCCTTAAGCAAGATTCGCCAGCCAATTATCCAAATTTTCATTTGCCTTCAGTACCTCTTAATATTGGAGGTGATATCTGTTTGCCTGAACCTCCTCCTGATGGCTATTCAGAGGATGGCACAAGTATGGATGGACTAATAGATCAGAATGGCTTTAACACTGAGACTGGATTACATACAGTGTCAGAAGGTCCGTGGGATCCCAATGGATTTGATATTAATGGCAATCATGTAGACGGAGGTTTATATAATGCATTAGGTTGTAGTCAAGCCGGTTTCACCGAGAACGGAAACCCTTGTGATCCAAGTGAAGATGATATTAATATTCAAAACTTTATTGATTCCACGGCAGTGGCTATAGATAGCTTAACCGAAATGTTTGTCAAAGAAATTGCGGGGCAATTACAAATGGACTTAGATTCAACCAATGCCTCTTGTGCAAGTTTAAGGTCTGCAGTCAATGGACAAATAGACACACTAGGATATGATTCAGATTACATCATAGGTGAACAGGAAGAATATCTTGAAGAAGGGATGTCTGAAAACTTTGCTTCTGAGCCAAAGAAATTGGTAACAAATATTGAAGGGAGAAACGACGATACCAAAATGTTAGAAGAAAAGCATGTTGATCTCTATGCTTGTGATAAAGAATCTATTGTTTTAGATGAGAAGATTCGTAAGATTGAAGCGATCTGTAACGATCCTACCAATACAGAAATCTATGATCATATCATAGCACTGATTCAAAATTGGGGCACGTATCAAAAGCAACAATATATGAATGATGAATTGCTCTTTCAAGAGTGGATTCAAAAAGAGATTGAAAAATATATTGATGCCTTGACTGATGATGATGGTTTTGGAGCAGTTCAAAATCCAATAGATATTATTCCTATAATGAATCAGGCATTTGTATTCAGTCCAGAAAAATATTCTGCAACAGCAAGTACCCAATCAATGTATTTTAGTGAGTCAGCATTTGAGTCTATGACTCAAGCTTTCGAAAGAGGAGATGCAGTGATCAATGGTGTACATCGTGCATACTATTTGGAAGAGATGGCTAGATTAAGTAGTGTCAATACAGGAGGCAGTGGTGTGATTAAACTGCCTATCGAATTGTCTAAGCAAATCGGGAGTTATAAATATTCTATATACATAGACAGTATTTCCATTGATGTACAATTAGGGGCTAAGCTTAATGCACATTTTATTATGGAAGATACACGTACAGGAAAAAAGTTTTCATTTTCTGGTCATGATATTGGATTTGGACCTAGTGGTTTGTGGGGTGACAGTAAGTTGTCATTAGATACGGATGTTGAGATCAGGTTAAATAATGCTTGTATGCTTATTTTGAAAGGTACTGATCAGACTTTCGTCGAATGGGATTGTCATGGTTTCAAGCAAATGGGAATTGATACAGAATTGGAATTTTGTAGGAATTTCATAGTGCCCATGAATGGACAAACACATACGCCTTTGCCAGAATCTGTGAGGTATCGATTAGCAGTTTCGACTACAGTCCAAGAATGGTTAGAGTTTGAAATAGGCATTAGTTCAACAACACCTTTTTCGATGGCTCAATATGAAGATGTCATATTTGATTTTGAAAATATTTTGGTGGATATGAGTAGTACTTCTGGTGCTTCGATTACGCCCATCGAAGGCTATCAATCTGAGTACTTGGAAGGCACGACCTTGAAACCTGAATGGAAAGGATTTTATATAGGGAGTTTAAACGTACGCTTGCCCAATAAGTTTAGTAAGGATACTTCTCAAGTGATTCAGATAAGTGCTAACGATATCATTATAGATGGATCAGGTGTGACGGGACAAACATCAGTAACCAATGACCCCACTATATTAAGCGAAGAAGATGGTAATTTATCAGGTTGGCCATTTGGAATCAATAAGTTGGGAATGACAGTGATTAATAACCATGTGGCAGGCTTTGGTATAGGAGGCAGAGTAAATGTGCCTATTCTTAAAGAGTATATGGATTATGAAGCATGGATATATCCTGACAATCATTATAAGTTTATTGTTTCTCCATTAGAGCATGGGACTGTAGATATGTTTTTGGCTTCTGCTGTCATAGAGAATAACAGTACGATAACTGTGGAGTATAAAGATGGAGAGTTTGATGCAAAAGCTAATCTGACTGGGGCACTAGTAATAACTGGAGATTCAGAAGATGATACGGATACTGGTTTTGATGTCCCTAATATTTCATTTACAAATTTAGTGGTGGGAAATCAAGCGCCATATTTTGAACCGGGACAGTGGACAATAGAGAATGATATCTCTGCTAAGTTTAAAAATTTCTCCTTATCACTTTCAGACATTCGCATTTATAAGCCAGATGGTAATGTAGATGAGGCAGGAATTCAATTTACTGTAGATTTAAAATTGGCAGAAAACATTGAAGGGGTGAATGCCACTGGAGGATTAGGAATAGTAGGGAAATTAGAAATTGTCAATGAAAGACAAAAATGGGTTTATGATAGGATAGATCCCAAAAGCTTTTGCTTGAATGGTTCTTTTCCTGGTGTAGAGAAAATTGAAGGTTGTCTCAATTGGTATGACAATGATAGTATTTATGGCAGTGGTTTTAAAGGTAGTGCATCAGTCAAATTTAAAGGGATAGGAATTGGCTTGTCGGCTGTTGCCCAATTTGGGGACTTGCAAGATTATAAATATTTCTTTGTTGATGCTATGGTTTCATTGGGTAATGGGATTCCTTGCGGGCCATTTTCATTCACTGGTTTTGGAGGAGGTATATCTCACCATATGGACAGTTCGTTTGATCCTGCACAGGCTTACTATAACGGGGAAAGTGTGCCATCGGGCATAGGGCAATCCTTTTCTGGTACGACTTATTTTCCAGATCCATCCGTGGGCTTAGCTTTTAAAGGAATGGCTATGTTTTCACTAGCGAGTAGTGAGGAACTTTTTAATGGAGTTTTAGAATTAGGTATGAGTTTTAATTCATCTACTGATGGTGGAGGATTGAGAGATATCCGTTTTAAAGGATTGGGAACATTTCTAAATGTGCCAATGCCGTTTGGTGCTGAAGCGGGTGGTATTTTATCCGCCGTACCTAATGAGACAGAGGGCAAAGATGCAAGTCCTAGTGCAGCGACATCAGCACCTTTAATGGCATGGGTATACTTTGTGTTTAATTTTAATGAACCAAGCTTTGATGGTAGCATGGGTATTTTTATGGATGCTGGTGTTATTAAGGGATTAGATAACGGTAAGATTATAGATGCAAAACTGCATTTTTCTCCAGAGTCGTGGCTTATACAAATAGGGACACCACAAAATCCAGGTGGACTTGAAATCGATTTGCTTGGTGCAAAGATAGAAGCTTCTGCTTATTTCGTAGCTGGAAATTCTGTGCCATCTTTTGAGCCACCACCAGCCGAGGTCAGAGAAATTGCATACAAGTACAAGCAACAGCAAGCATTGATGCAACCGGGTGCTGGATTTGTTTTTGGTGCGGCATTACAAATAAGTATTAATATTTCCATAGCAGGCATAGTCGACGGATTTTTAAATGCAGGTATTGGTTTTGATGTAATGATAAAGAAGTTTGATAATGTTTATTGTGATGGTGAACAAATAGGGATGAATGGTTGGTATGCTGCTGGTCAAGTTTGGGCATATATACACGGAGGGGTAAAAATAATGGGTAAGCCTATTTTTGAAGCGGGTATTGCCGCTATCTTGGAAGCGAGATTACCTAATCCAATTGTGTTCACAGGTACAGCTGGTGTTAAGTTTAAAGTTGGGCCTATAAGTTTTAATAAGTCAATTCAATTTTCTTTAGGCAACAGTTGTGAATTTACTGGAGAAGGTACTGAAGGTTTAGGAATGGATGCCATCTCACATATCAACCCAGGGGATAATATGGGGGATGTAAGCACGGATACAGAACCGACAGTTGTGTTTAATCTTGAAATGGAACGCCAATTAAAAATCAATGATGTTAACGGCAACGAAATCATATGGCAAGCGAAGCTTTCAGATAATAGCGTAAATGTCATTACTTCAAATTCAGACACTATTCCTGCAACAATTGAGTATTCAAGTGATAGAAGGTCAGCCTTAATAAATCCGTTTTGGATGTTACCAAGTAACGATACTATTACTGTTCAGGTGGCTGTTGATGTATTTAGAAATGAGGAATTATTTGTAAATGAGATCAAAGAAGTGACTTTTTATACCGGTGGTGGATTTGGAGATATTCCTGATTCAAATGTGCTGGCCAGTTATCCAAAAGATGGGATGTATAATTTCCATAAGGAGGAATATACAGAAGGCAAAGGTTTTGTTCAATTAGAAGCAGGTCAGCCAGAATTATTTTACAACTTACCAGAAGGGGTAGAGCAGAAAATGAGATTGACTGATCAAAGTGGGTTAGAAGTTTATGTTGAGTATGATTATGATCCATTTACAAATAGGTTTGATTATGATTTAGATCCTAGTTTATTAACCAATGGAAGCATTTATAAACTAGAACTTGTACGTACTGGCATAGAACCATCTAGCGAAGATGAGAATAGAGAAGCTACTGATAAGTTGGATAATGATGTTTTGATGAGCATTCATTTCAGAGTAAGTAATTATAATAATTTCCTTGATAAGTTGACAGCTCTCAAAGAGCAGGTGCCACAAACATGGTCTGAGAGTGCGGGAATGAAGTATACATGGAAATCAATTGAACATGTTAGTAGTGATGACATTATTGAGACCAGTTTCAATTTTAATAATAATGAATGGTTTAAAAATAACTACAAGGATGGCATGTACAAAATATTGCCTGCTCCGATTGCTGGTTTAGAAATGGGAGGAGAAGGGATGTTAGAGCCTTTTAATGGTACGACTCATTTAACTGAATCAGCGCGTGCAACCTCTGGATCAATAAAAATTGACAAGGAAGTATTTGAAGGGACAAGATCACTCCCAAGTGGTAATAAATTGAATTCATCATTGATTTTTGATTTTGAGCAAAAAGTGAAACGAGATTTGAATAGATCAAAACTGCTGATAAAAGAAGCTGAAGCTTTTATCCAAGAAAATATCTGTACGCTTCAAATCTTAGAGGGTGATGCGACTTGTCCTCCAGGACAAACTTGCAGTGACGATGAATCTATGTCTAATTGTGTTGCCAGTTACTTGGGACAAGACGTAATGGATTTAGGAGAATCAAATTTTGTCGAAATGCCAGAAGGGAACTATAACGTCGGTATACAATATCAGCTGCCTGACGGCACAAGAACAACTTCAGCATCCATAATATTTACAAAATAATTTAGAACAAAACTTATTAGTCATGAAACAATTAATAAAAATTTTAAACATATCTGTTTGCTTAATCGCTTTTTTTCAAGTGAATGGGCAAGAGACAGAAGAATACATAAAGTTGCTTACACATTATGCTAATGATGAAGTAAGATTACGTTGGATCGTACCTGACAGAGGATTGTGGGAATGGGGTAATCAATATGGATATAAGATTGAAAGGATTACGCTTGAGGACAATGGTGTTAAACTGAGCTTCAGTGAAAGGCAAGCGTCTAAAATTATCTTAGTAAATAATTACTTACCTAAATCAGAGGCAGAGTTTGAAGACCCAGCCAATTTGGATAATGATTATATCCTCCAAAAAACAACATTTTATTAGAGCCGCTGTCTTCGTATGCATGCACATGATTGTCGTGGATATTGCTCACTACATCTACTTGAGCGTTTGGAATATTGTCTAGTATAAACTGCTTATCGTTTTCAGTTACTGTCCATATAATATCTGCTGCCCGATAAGCTTCTATTTCTTTTACCTTATGCTTTGCTACTGATTCTTCGGTTAAACCTTCTACTAAGCCAATTGATCTTTCTTCTCTTACCCAATGAACGTCTACTGAATCAACAATTATCTTGGCAC